>OIWU01000504.1_pt1 | contig 47989 bp, 34 predicted proteins | sample 1587711 | NCBI WGS metagenome assembly OIWU01 (sample SAMEA3888909, study PRJEB22519) | human gut metagenome | biome: human gut; feature: human-associated habitat; material: faeces | place: Denmark | collected 2010 | reverse complement strand
TAAGAATATATTTGCAAAGCAGTATGTTGCTGTTAACGTTGAGGAGCTTAATAAGCTTGAGGACGGAGCAGAAGTTACAGCAGAAACACTAAAGGCAAACGGTATAATCAGCAAAACACTTGACGGTGTTAAAATACTTGGCAGAGGTGAGCTTAACAAAAAGCTTACTGTAAAGGTGGCTAAGATGAGCGCTTCTGCAAAGGAAAAAATAGAAAAGGCAGGCGGAAAGGCTGAGGTGATGTAATCGTGTTACAGACACTAAAGAATGCTTGGAAAATTCCGGACCTACGTCGCAGAATTCTATTTACATTAATGATGCTTATAGTTTTCAGATTCGGTGCACATATTCCTGTACCGTATCTGACAGCTGACGCTATGCAAGCGTTCCTTGGAAACGGCGGAACTGACTTGTTCAGCTTGTTCGATGTTTCGCCGTCTGCTCCATCGGACGAAGAAATTGACTGGAGTCTGAGAAAAAAGAAGAAGAAAAAGAAAAGACAACTTAAACTGTAAACGGATATGGAAGAAAATTTGATTTTAGAGGGGCTTCTCTCCATGGTCACGGAACTGAAGGAGAAGCAGGAAGCGCAGGTGACGCCAGCCGGACGCGAGGAAACCCTTTTCCGACTGGAGGCTATAGAACGGGCATTGTCTGAGTTACGCAGGAACCCGGCGGTTCCCGAAAAAGAGTTGCAAGACATCCTGACCCGGCTTGCCGAACTGCGGAAATCAGGACAGGAACAACGGCAATCTTTCGGGGAGGTCAAGAATTATGTAGTAGCCACTTTCGGCTGTCTCAAGGAAATGCTGGAAACAATGAAGCGGTACCATGATGAGCGCATGGCAGAAAAAGAAGAAGCCAAACCCGTACCGTTTCATCGGCGGATTTACAACAAAGTAACTTCTTTGGTACGCCCGAAGCTATTCCTCTTTTCGGCAGGTCTGATTGTCTGTGCCACGTCCCTGTTCCTGAATGTCCGTCTGGCTGAACGGATGGGGCAGTTGCAGGACAACGACATGAAATACCGTTATCTGCTGATGCAGGGACAAGCGGACGGCAATACCCTTGAAAGACTGGAGAATAAGTTCAAGTGGCAGCGGGACGAGCGTTTTATCCGCAACCTGACGGATTCGGTACTAGATTTTGAGGAACGTTGCCGCAGGCAGGCGGAAGCCTTGGAACGGGCAAAGCTGCTTAATGAGCAGGCTGAGCAGTTGAAAAAGGAAGCTGATAGGTTAGGAAATCAGTAAATAGCAAAAAGCCGAGGTGAAGGATAAGTCCCATAACTTCGGCTTTTGAGTTTAATAGTTATACGTAATTCAAACAGACTATTTTTTTTAGACAAGCCTTGACCATCGTCAAGGTTTATATGATATTTTTCACGAAAAAAGAAAAGTGAAATCTTATTGTTAAGATTTTATTTTATATTTGCGCCGCTTAAAAGGAAAACAAATATATGTAGAACAAAAAACTACTTTTTATGGCAAACCTATCAAAAGAAGGCAATATTCAACATAAACTTGGATTTGCCGGGTTACTCATCACATTGGGTATTGTTTTTGGTGACATTGGAACATCGCCACTCTATGTTATGAAAGCCATCATTCATACTGGAGAAGCTCTTGATGAAAATTATGTTTTAGGCGCATTGTCTTGTATCATATGGACGCTTACTCTTCAGACTACGGTGAAATATGTGCTGGTGGCTCTCCGTGCCGACAATAACGGGGAGGGTGGCATACTTGCGCTTTATGCCCTTTTACGCCGCCACAGAAGAAGGTGGATTTACATCATTGCCATTATCGGTGCGAGCACTTTGCTTGCTGATGGTATTATCACTCCAGCCATTACGGTCACAACTGCCATAGAAGGACTTGAAGGTATCAGCCCGCATCTGCCTGTGATTCCTATTACACTGACCATTATTACCATTATATTTTTCGTTCAGCGTTTTGGTACAGAAAATATAGGACGGTCATTTGGCATATTTATGCTACTTTGGTTCCTGCTTCTTGGAATCGCCGGAGCTATCAGTCTGACTTCCTATCCTCAAGTATTCAAGGCATTCAATCCTTACTATGCCATACGGTTATTAGTGGAATCCCCCCACTGGTTTCTGATATTGGGTGCCGTTTTCTTGTGTACCACTGGTGCAGAAGCCTTATACTCTGATTTAGGGCACTGTGGCAGACGAAATATTACGGTCAGTTGGATATTTGTAAAGGTGATGCTTATTCTAAATTATGTGGGGCAAGGAGCGTGGGTATTGCATCATCCGGAAAGTGCAGAAGGTACAGTGAACCCATTTTATTCAATCATGCCACAAGAAATACTGTTGTTTTCCATAGCAATGGCTACCGGGGCAGCTATTGTTGCGAGCCAAGCTCTAATAAGCGGTTCATTTTCCATATTGAGTGAAGCTATGAACTTGAATTTCTGGCCTCGTATGCGTATTAAGCACCCTACCAACGTAAAAGGTCAGTCATTTATTCCAATGGTAAACCTTGTAATGTATATTGGAGTAATATTTACTATATTGTTGTTTCGAGATTCCACCCACATGGAAGCCGCTTATGGACTTGCCATAACTATTACAATGTTGATGACAACATTGTTGTTGGGATTCTATTTGCATATGCATAACATTCCACGCATTCTATCAATACTGTTTGTCGGCGGATATTGTGTTATTGAAGGTATTTTCCTTGCTGCAAACCTGTCCAAATTTATGGTCGGAGGTTGGTTTACGCTGTTAATAGGTGGATTATTATGTTTTATCATGTTTGTATGGGTAAGTGCCAACAAAATTCGTCGAAAACATATGTCTTCCAAACGGTTAAGTGAATACTACAACATTATTTCTGATATTAAGGCGGACGAAAGCATATCCAAATATGCTTCTAATCTTGTCTATGTGAATCATGCAGACAAAGAAGGTTGTGTGGACGATAAATTGTTGTATTCATAATTAATAAGCAGCCTAAACGGGCAGATCATTATTGGCTTATTAACCTTGAATTTGTGGATACACCAGACACACTTGAATATAATTGTTCCACATTAATAAAAGGGACATTGTTTAGTATAACCATGCGTATAGGTTTTCGTATAGAACCGCGCGTGAGCCTTTATTTACGACAAGTAGTTGATGACCTTGTTGCGGATGGTGAAGTAGAACTAACAAGCTCTTATCCTTCATTGCATAAGAATGGCATACCGGGTGATTTTCGCTTTATTATTATCCACCGGATATATTATCCTGAAGATTCCCGTAACCGCCGACAAAATTTGCTGATGAGCCTTTATGCCTTAATTAGAAAGATAGGCATTGGAGAACCGAGTGCGTTGGGGCTTGACACATCGGCTGTTGTTGTCGAGCGTGTACCGTTAATTATAGCTAATAGGGCAAAACATATTCGTCGTATAGAGCGGATTAAGCCTGAAAAATGCGATAATGATGCTAATATAGTCTTGGAAGAACAGAATGTATCATAAGTGACTTGCTATAATTATCGTCTGCATTTACGGTTTAGTTCTGTCTTTTGTATATACATCCAAACTAACCTAAACCTATTCTTGTTGGCAGTAATAAACGTGCTGGCGAAAAGAGAAAGAATGGCTTTCCTTCTTTTCGCCAGTAGTGTTTTTTATTGCTAATAGTTTGCAGTTGAAATGAACTTCTTAATTTCCTCTTCAGTGGGAAGTTCTATCATATACTTTTGCACGAAGATGTTCGGGTCTAATCCGGCAGTGGCGTATTTTACCAACGTGTCGCCCTTCTCGGTGCAAAGCAGGATGCCGACAGGCGGATTGTCGTCGGGTTGCATCACTTCCGCCTTGAAGTAGTTAAGATATAGGTTCAGTTGCGAAGCGTACTCGTGGCGGAACTTGTCTATCTTCAATTCCACGATGACATGGCATTTCAAAATGCGGTGGTAAAACACGAGGTCGGCAAAGAAATAATCCCCGTCTATCAGGATTCTCTTTTGGCGTGCTTCGAAGCAGAACCCATGCCCCATTTCCAACAGGAAGCGTTGCAGGTTGTCGAGAATGGATTGCTCCAAGTCGTTTTCCGTCACCAAAGCACGGTCGTTCAATCCCAAAAACTCCAACGTAACGGGCGTGTTAATAATGTCTTTGGGCTGTAATTGTGTGGCTTGCCGCTGCACCAAGGCAGACAAGGCTTCCTTATTCTGGGATAATCCGCTGCGCTCATAATAGAGGGAATTGATTTGCCGCTCCAATTCCTTTACTGACCAACAGCCCCGAATGGCTTCCATTTCGTAGAAAGCACGTTTTACGGGGTTGTCAATGGGAGAAATCACATTCAAATGGGTGGAAGATAGGCGGCTAAACAACTTTTCGGGCGGGGTAATCCATTTGTTTTGAACGGATTGAATGTGTTGAGAGGATTCGGCGGTTGGCGACCGCCGAATTGGTTCTGTGAATTCGGCGGACAGTGTGTGCCGAATTTCGCTTCCTGCCAATATGTATTGTGCGATAGGCTCTTTCAGTTGCGGATAAACAAGGTATAGCCGCCGGAACTCACGAAACCTGCGCTCGTTCAGTCCTTTGACATTCAACCGCTGTTCCAGTTTCTTCAACAGTTGTTCGCCGTATGCGGCACGGTCTTCACCGTTTTGCTCAAACTCCACGATATAGCAGCCCATGAGCCAATTACGGGCAGTCAGGGCGAGGTTTACAGCGTGTGCGGCTTGCGCCTGCAACGTGCTTTGTATCGTGCTGATATGTTTTACTAATGCTTCAAAGTCCATAGTTGCAAAGGTAAGTCTTTTATGGTTAAAACTTTAATTCCGGCAGGCTGTTTATCGCTTCCTCTTTCAATTTATCCACCGCACGGGTGTATTTCTCCGTATGTTTCAGTCCGCTATGCCCGAGCAGGCTGGCAACCGTCTTGATGTTCGCCCCATTGTTGAGGATATTCACGGCGAATGAGTGACGGGCGCAATGCCAGCTTATGTGCTTATCTATCCCGGCTCTTTTCACCCAACGCTTGACGGATTTGCAGCAACTTTCATACGAAGGCAGGTTGAAGATGAGAGCGTCTTTGTTATCGTCTGCCGGCGGTTCTCCCACAAGCGAAAGAAGCCCGTCATTGAGCGGAATAACCACACCGCTACTGGCGGAATGACCTTTGGTCTTGTTCTGCTCAAATTTTAGCAGCTTGTTAGCGTAGTCGATATTCTTATAGGTAAGGTCTTTCACATCACAGAAGCGCAAGCCACAATACAGGCAAAAGATAAACGCACGCCTTACGTTGGGGTTCTCGTTGTCATAATGGCACGCAATCAACCGCTGGATTTCTTCCGGCGAAAGCACGTCCTTGCGTAGTATCTGGCTATCCGCCTTGCAGGTAACGCCTTTGCAGGGGTCTTTCAGCATCACATCGTGGTCAATCGCATAGTGGATAACCTTCTTGAAACGTTGGAAGATGCTTTTAGCCCCTTCGCCCACGCTCCGGGATTGCAGATAAGCTACGAACTGTTCCATCATGTCCTTCGTGATAAGTTCCGGCTTGATGCCGAACTCGTGCATCGGGTAATGTTCCTTCAAAAAGTCCTTGAAACGGCTTAGGGCGATTTGCACCATCCGAATGTCTTTCTTGGTATAGTCATTGATATAGGCTTGAAAATAATCCAAGAAATTCACGTTCCGGTCTTTTTTCAGGCGATAGCCCAACATACTTTCCTTAAACTCCTGTTCACGTTTTACAGCAAGCTCCAGTGTTTCCTTGTTCTGCTGGCGTTCCGCAGGGGTACGTGGCTTCTCTATCAGATACAGGCTGAGGTTCTCTTTTCGCCTGTGATGCTTGATAGCGAACTTCGGCTTTCCCCGCATCTTACCGCTTTCATAATACACCTGATTACCGTTTTCATCCAATACGGGCTTTTCCTCTCTACCCAAATAATACTCTAAGTAAAGGCTTATTCTACCGTCCGAGAGCTTATTTTGCTCCAACTTGGGGTTCTCTTTCGTTTTATTTTCTAACTTTGCCATTGTTTAGAGGTTTTATCCCGATTTAGGTACCGTAACCGGGTAATTACACTAAATAGTTGATTTTCTTTTGTTTTCCGATATTGCAAAGGTACAAAAGAAAATGAGATTTCAAAGTGTACTAAAAGTGTACTGAATAACGGAAAATGGGCAAAATATGGCAAAAATAGAGAAAATAGGAAATATGCAAATTGTTGATAATAAGGAAGATAAATTCTTTTATTTTCCTATGATTTCTATGCCTTGTACCGGGTCTGGGTACAAGGAAAAAGTCAAACGATAACAAAAATCGTTTGACTTTTTTCGTTTTTCAGGAGAATCTCTCAAAAACATCCCGTTTTCATTTTGCCGGAATGCAAAAACTACGTACTTTTGAACCGGAAACCCTCAAAAGGCATTCAAAACAACTCAAATATAATCATACCATTTATGAGAAAAGCATTTATCTTCCCGGCACTTATCGCTGCCGGACTGGCTACGCAAAGCTGCCAACAAAAGAATCAGGAAAAAAACATGGAGGAAGAGGTCACGGCCGACACTACGGCGGTTTCCGCCAAAGTAGCTTCCTGCAACGTCCGCATGGATGGCATCACTTTCACGGGTGCACTCAACGGGGCAGACACTTGCGTCACCGTGAAAGACGGACGTGCAATAGAATTCCGTTGTACGGAGAAACTCGACTTCTTTTGCGACCCCAACGGCGGACAGTTGAGCAACACTACCCTGCCTATCCTGCTCACGGAAGTGGACAACACCCAACCTTTCACGCTCACGGCCAAAGTGACACCGGGATTCACCACGGAGGGGACGTACAACGCAGCCGACCTTTTCGTGTATGCCAACGACACGTTGTGGCAGAAGTTCGCTTTTGAACAGGACGAGCGCGGAAACCACCGTATCGTCACGGTGCGCACCCAGGGAACTTCCGATGACAACAACCATGAACGGCTCACCGTACCTTCCGTCTATCTGAAGATTTCGTCGGACACGCACACAATAGCCAGTTATTATTCCCTTGACCAAAAAGAATGGCAGATGGTGCGGCTCTATAAAAACTACTATCCCGGCAAGATATGGGTAGGCATCGCCAGCCAGTGCCCCCAGAAGGGCGAGTGTACAAGCCTCTTCGAGGAAGTCTCGCTGCAACAGACTGCCGTGAGCGACTTCCGTATGGGAGAATGACGGGACAGCCGTTTTCATTCTGTCACCGTTCGCCGTGACCGACATGGCAAAAAGTCAGCCCAAACGGCTTCTTACGGAATCTTCCCAAAGCGGAAACGGACAGGATAGGAACGCATCGCTGCATAAATATTCACTTCAAACGGCATATATGCGGAAAAATATCGCATATATGCCGTTTTTTCTCATGAGAATAAAAAATCATTCGGCTGAAAGAAAAAAATCATTCTCAGCAGATTGAAAAAATGAAATGACGAAAAACGGGAAAAAACCTCTCCCAATCCGTTTTCCAAACACCATAAAACGTATTTTTTCCTCTATTTGAGCCTCTCCGGCTTGTCTAAACAGAATGTCAAAAAGTAAGGCTAAACCCACCGACGCCGACAAGCCGTCCCGAACCATACGGACCATTCCGGGCATGCCGTTCTTTTATGACAGTCTAACGCCTTTTCAGCTATCTTCGTGCATGCCCGCCGAAGCCCGAGATTGCGATATTTCAAGTCACTCCCCGACCCTACGCCAAATACGCGAGCCACGCACAGGCCGGAATGACATTTTGACAAACGGCATTCACCCTCTTTCGGGCTGCACGAGATAGAAACAACTTGTACTGAAAAAATTACGCACGTATGGCAGGACGGAAAGCGAGCCATGAAGCTTACGGGGCTTCAGGCCGAATTTCGTTTCGTAATGCGGATTGATGAAATAGAGTTGCCGGTCTACGACCCGATAGCCGGTGGCATACAATGCCGCCTGAAACTTCTCTATGGGGCAACGTGTGTGCTTGATGTTCATCAGTTCGCGAATGGTCGGCTCGTTTTCACCGGCTGCGGCCAACACGCCCTTATAGAGCGGAGAAGGCAGAAGATGAAGGAACGGAAAATGAGACACCACCTTGCTATGCGCTATTTGCTGGTGACCGCCGAAAGGCATTTGCCATGCCGGAAAGGCCATAAACACCACGCCGCCCGGCGCAAGATAGCGTTTCAGCCCTTTCAGGAAACCGACCTTGTCGTCGATATGCTCTATCACATCGTGCACCAATATCAGGGAGAATTTATGCTCCAGTTCCGTCAATTTAAAAATGTCGGATGCGATAAAAGTACCTTCCGCCCCTCTCTCGGCAAAAAACTTACGGGCCTCGGCAATGCGTCCGGCAGCAATGTCCACTCCCGTCACCGAACAACCCAACTGCGCGAACGAGAACAGGTTACCCCCTTCGCCACAACCCACTTCCAACACCTCTTGCGGAAGTTCCGGGCAACATTTACGGATATAAGGAATATAGTATTTCTCTGTCGTACGGGCCTGCTCGTCAAAATAACGTTCGCGGTCAGAATGGCGCTCTTGCATGTTAAATTCTCATTTTATTTGCGCCAAAGTTAATAAAAAACTATTATATTAAAGAGGCTGTCCGGATAAAATCTTCCAGACAACCTCTTTTTCCATCTTACCGTTCAGACTCCACGGCGGGAACCGGACTGGTTCAAAGGTTCCTTCTCCCTTTTTTCTTCAAATATTCAATCAACTCTTCCGGACGGTCGGTCTGTATGACAGTGGCCCCGCGATCGAGCACCCAGCCCCAGTGGGCATCGGGGTCGGACAGGGCTTTCTCGTCTTCATGGCCACCGCACAGGCTCGCCCACAACGTATTGATCCAGACACGGCAATCCGATGCGGCTATCACCGGCAAGTAGGACAACTTGGCAAAACGGTCTGTCTTGAAAATAACCTCCACGGCCTGTGGGCGGAATGCGGAAAGGAACGAAGCGACGTAGGGTATCGCGCCCTCACCATCGAGATCCACCACGGGCATATAAAGAATGTCCTTGTAGCCGGAAAGCTGCCGTTCCACCTCCTCTACCGTGCCGCGCCCCTTCAGCACCACATGGTCTTCCGTACCCGTCTTGCGGATAATCGGCGCAATCTCGGACAGGTAATCTCCGCCCTTGTCGATGTTCACCAGCACCGCCCCCTTGCAAGCCGTCAGGGCTTCCTCCAGCGTGGGTATGGTCTCGTCCGAAAGACTTCCATCCGCCCGGCGCAGGCGGAAACGCTTCAGTTCCTCCACCGTGTAGTCTGCCACGTTGCCTTTGCCTTCCGTCGTGCGGTCGATGCTCCCGTCGTGCATCAGCACGAAACCGCCGTCCTTCGTCCGTTGGATGTCAATCTCCACCATGTCCACTCCCATGTCTGCCGCCCCTTTGATGGCCGCCACGGAGTTCTCGGGCGCATGCCGCCAGTCGCCCCTGTGGGCCACGACGAACACATAATCGGAGCGGCTGTCTTGCAGTTCCGCCCTCAACCGGCTGATATGCCCGGCAGCCTGCATGCACAGTGCCAGGTACCACAGCCCAACCGTAAAAAGAATCTTTTTCATTTCCCTTTCATGTTTAACCGGAGTAAAAGTAGTCCTTTCCGTGGGAAACGCCGGAAAAGATTTACGTCTAAGATTGACAATCTTGTGTTTTCGGGACGCAAATCAGAAAACACGTACCAGAAAATGGCCGAACCACACGGCCAACAGCCCCAAAACAAAGCTCAATACCGCGTATGCGGCAAACGACCAGAACTTGTCTGAAAGGAAAAGGATGTAGTTCTCGTGTACGAACGTGGAAAAGGTGGTAAACCCTCCGCAAAAGCCCACCGTGAGGAACAAACGCCACTCGGGGGACAAGACATCCGCCCGCTCAAACCAACCGTACAACAAGCCGATGAACAGGCAACCCGCCACATTGACGACCATCGTCCCCAACGGGAGATGAGTAAAACTGCCCGCCGAGACCCACCGGGTCAGCCCGTAACGGGCTATGCCACCCACGAAACTACCGGCTCCGACGCACAACAAGGTCTTCCACATTTGCCGTCCTCCTGTCATTGGCCCAACGAGGAACGCAAAGCCAAAGCCTTGTCTTCGGCCGCCTCCATGATTTCACGTTCGCCCGGCCCCTTGTCGTTGATGCCGCAAAGGTGCAGGATACCGTGTATGATGACACGATGCAGTTCCTCTTCGTAGGTTGCCCCCACCTGCTCGGCGTTGGTCCGCACCGTGTCGAGACTGATGAAGAGGTCGCCCGAAATCACGTCACCTTCGCAGTAATCGAACGTGATGATGTCCGTGTAATAATCGTGCCCGAGATACTGGCGGTTCACCTCTAGGATCTTCTCGTCGTCCACGAAGATGTAGGCAATCTCGCCTACCCTTTTGCCGTAACTCGCAGCCACGGCTTTCACCCAGGCCGTGTTTTCGCGTTTCTTGATGGAGGGCATCTTCACGCCGTCCGTATTGTAAGTAATCATTTCTTTCCTGTGTTTTAATCGTCAAACAAACTGCCTTGCAGCTCCGCCGTGAAACGGCTGCGCCCCAAATGCTTGTAAGCCATGTCCGTCACCTCCCGTCCGCGCGGCGTGCGCTTGATGAAGCCTTCTTTAATCAGGAAAGGCTCATACACCTCTTCCACCGTTCCCGCATCTTCCCCGATGGCCGTGGCGATGGTCGTGATGCCTACCGGTCCGCCCTTGAACTTATCGATAATGGTAAGCAGAATCTTGTTGTCTATCTCGTCCAGCCCGTAACGGTCGATATTCAGTGCCTCCAACGCATAACGTGCGATGGCCATGTCCACCCGTCCCGTGCCGCGCACCTGGGCAAAATCGCGCACGCGACGCAAAAGCGCATTGGCGATACGGGGCGTTCCACGGCTGCGCCCGGCAATCTCCATGGCGGCATCGTGCTCGATGGGTACGGAAAGGATGTGCGCCGAACGTTCCACGATGCGCGAAAGCACCTCGGCGTCATAATACTCCAGATGCAGGTTGATACCGAAACGGGCACGGAGGGGAGCGGTAAGCAGACCGCTGCGCGTAGTGGCACCCACCAACGTGAAGGGATTCAAGTCGAGTTGTATGCTGCGTGCCGACGGGCCTTTGTCTATCATGATGTCTATCCGGTAGTCCTCCATGGCGGAATAAAGATACTCCTCCACTACGGGACTGAGCCGGTGGATTTCGTCGATGAAGAGCACGTCGTTCGGCTCCAACGAAGTCAGGATACCGGCCAAATCGCCCGGCTTGTCCAATACCGGGCCGGACGTGACCTTGAAACCCACGCCCAGTTCGTTGGCTATGATGTTGCTCAGCGTGGTCTTCCCCAATCCCGGAGGACCGTGCAACAAAGTATGGTCGAGGGGCTCGCCCCTGTACTTGGCAGCCTCGACGAAAACTTTCAGGTTTTCCACCACCTTCAACTGTCCGCTGAAATCCCCGAACTGGAGCGGACGCAAGGCATTCTCGAACTCGCGCTCGGCAGACGAGTTTGAGGAACGGCGTATGTCGAAATCTTCTTCCATTGAGGGACAAAGATAACATCTTTTCCCCACAAAACGGGCATGCGTCCCATTTTTTATGTAACTTTGCCTTTCAATCATGTAACGAGAGATTTCTATGGTTCTGAATTACATCTGGGTGGCATTCTTCGGCATCGCATTCCTCATCGCGGCAGGGAAGTTGGTATTCGCAGGCGATGCCGGCGTGTTTCCGGCCATCATGGACTCCACGTTCAGTTCCGCCAAGACGGCTTTCGAGATTTCCCTCGGCCTGACCGGCGTGCTCTCGCTTTGGATGGGCATCATGAAAATCGGGGAAAAAGGCGGAGTGGTCCACATTCTGGCACGCGGCCTCAGCCCACTCTTCTGCAAGCTCTTCCCGGACATTCCCAAGAACCATCCCGTCATCGGAAACATTTTCATGAACATCTCTGCCAATATGTTGGGACTGGACAATGCGGCCACACCGTTAGGCCTGAAAGCCATGGAAGGCCTTCAGGAACTGAACCCGAAAAAAGACACAGCCAGCAACCCGATGATCATGTTCCTCGTGCTGAACACTTCGGGACTGACCATCATCCCTGTCAGCATCATGGTTTACCGGACCCAAATGGAAGCGGCACAGCCCACGGATGTGTTCATCCCGATTCTGCTGGCAACCTTTGCCTCCACGCTGACGGGTATCATCGTCACCAGCCTTTATCAACGCATCAACCTGCTGAACCGGGTGGTCGTACTGGCATTGGGAGGAGCCTGTCTGGCCGTAGCCGGCATCGTGTATGGCTTCAGCCGGTTGGACAAAGAAGAGATGAACTTGTGGAGTACGACTATCGCCAACGTACTGCTGTTCTGCATCATCATCGCTTTCATTGCTGCCGGTGTCAGGAAACGCGTTAACGTGTACGATGCCTTTATCGAAGGAGCAAAAGACGGTTTTACCACAGCCGTACGTATCATTCCCTATTTAGTCGCCATCTTGGTGGGCATCGGGGTATTCCGTGCTTCGGGGGCCATGGATTTGTTGACAGACGGCATCGCTGCAGTCGTCAAAGCCTGCGGCGGCGATGCAGACTTTGTCGGTGCATTGCCTACCGCACTGATGAAACCGCTGAGCGGCAGCGGGGCGCGCGGCATGATGGTGGATGCCATGGAGACCTACGGCGCAGACTCTTTCGTGGGACGGTTGAGCTGTATTTTCCAAGGCGCGACCGACACCACCTTTTATATATTAGCCGTTTATTTCGGCAGTGTGGGCATCACCCGCACGCGGCATGCCGTGGCTTGCGGCCTGTTGGCCGATTTGGCAGGTATAGTGGCCGCCATCGGTGTGGCTTATCTCTTTTTCGGAGCATAATAGAAACAAACTGAACGAAATATGGCAGAATTGAAATCGGTGGCCAAAGACACCGCCATCTACGGACTAAGCAGCATCATCGGAAAGTTCCTGAACTATTTGCTGGTCCCGCTCTATACGGCCAAGATGACCGTGGAAAGCGGAGGCTATGGCATCGTGACCAACATTTATGCCTACGTGGCGCTTTTGATGGTCATCCTCACATTCGGCATGGAAACCACGCTGTTCCGTTTTGCCAACAAAGAGGGGGAAAACCCGCAAACCGTCTATGGCACGACACTCACCATGGTGGGCAGCCTGTCTCTGCTGTTTGCCTTGCTCGTACTGGCTTTCCTCCATCCGATAGCTTCCGGCATAGGCTACGCAGACCATCCGGAATATGTGGGAATCATGGCGGTCACGGTAGCCTTGGATGCCTTTCAGGCCATTCCCTTTGCCTGGCTGCGCTACCAGCACCGTCCTATCAAGTTTTTCGCGTTGAAGATGCTGTTCATCGTGCTCAACATCACGTTGAACATCCTTTATTTCGTCGTGCTTCCGGCATTGTACGTCCGCCACGCATGGGTGGGCGCAATTTATAACCCGTCTGTAGGACCGGGATATGCCTTCATCCTGAACCTTGTCTGTACATCGTTCATCACCTTCTTCTTCATTCCCGAACTGACAGGATTCAAATATCGGTTCGACACCCGGCTGATGAAACGTATGTTGGGCTACAGTTGGCCCATCCTGATTCTCGGTATCGCGGGCATCCTGAACCAGACGGCCGACAAAATCATCTTCCCGTTGGTGTACGGCGACGCGGAAGCGGCCAAGTCCGAATTGGGCATCTACGGTGCTTGCGTGAAGATTGCCATGATAATGGCCATGATCACCCAAGCTTTCCGCTATGCGTATGAGCCGTTCGTGTTCGGCAAGGCTAAGGACAAGAACAGCGGAGAGACCTACGCCACGGTCATGAAGTTCTTCATCATCTTCACCCTGCTGGCCTACCTTTGCGTCATCGGTTACATGGACATCCTGAAACGAATCATAGCTCCGGACTATTGGCCCGGCTTACGTGTCGTCCCCATTGTCATGGCAGCCGAAATCATGATGGGGGTTTACTTCAACCTTTCCTTTTGGTACAAGCTCATCGACAAGACGATTTGGGGGGCCTGGTTCTCGGCTGCCGGTTGTTTGGTCCTCTTTGCCGTCAACATCATCTTCATCCCGACGTACAGCTACATGGCATGCGCCTGGGGCGGTTTCGCCGGATACGCCACGGCCATGCTCCTGTCCTACATCGTGGGACAGAAGAAAAACCCCGTCCGATATCCGTTGAAATCCATCGGCATCTACGTACTGATTGCCGGAGGCTTCTACGCTATCATGGCCTGTACGCCCGAAGAATGGCCCGTATGGACACGACTGGGTATCAACACAGTGCTCATCCTGCTCTTCGTCGGACATATCCTGAAACACGACCTACCGGTACGAAGCCTACCGGTCATCGGCAAATATTTTCGTAAATTTCAAAAGTAAAATCATGGAAAATAAACCCAAAAAACAACGGAGTTATCTCAACCTGTTTATCCGCAGACTTTTAAGCATGAAGAAAGATAAGGCGCCGGAAGAAGAAACCATAGCCTCTATCAAGGCTGGTATCGACTTTCGCGGAGCCAATCTCTGGATCTTGATTTTCGCCATCTTTGTCGCTTCTCTGGGCCTGAACACCAACTCAGCCGCCGTCATCATCGGTGCCATGTTGATTTCTCCGCTCATGGGTCCGATTGTCGGCATGGGACTGGGCGTGGGCATCTACGATTTCGAACTGCTCAAACGGGCGTTCCGCAGTTTTGCCACCGCCACTATTTTCAGTGTGCTCACGGCAACGTTCTATTTTGCCATCACACCCATAAACGAAGCCCAGTCCGAACTGCTTGCCCGGACCTCACCTACGATTTACGACGTGCTCATCGCGCTCTTCGGCGGACTGGCCGGCATCGTAGCCTTGTGTAGCACGGGGCAACGCGGAGGTAACGTCATTCCCGGCGTAGCCATAGCCACAGCTATCATGCCTCCCCTCTGTACGACCGGTTTCGGACTAGCCACGGGCAACTGGCTTTACGCAGCCGGAGCCTTCTATCTCTATCTCATCAATTCCATTTTCATTGCTTTGGCCACGTTCGTAGGAGTGAACATCCTGGATTTCAAGAAGAAGGTATTTGTGGACAAACAGCGGGAAAAGCGAGTGAAGCATATCATTATCACCATAGCCGTGCTCACGATGCTACCTTCTGCCCTTCTTACCTATACGCTGGTCCGGGAAGACATATTCATGAGTAAGGTCAATAATTTCGTAACACAAGTCGTCACGTCCGACCAAACGCAGGTCATCACAAAAAAGGCAGACTACCGCACCAAAGAAATCCGCCTCGTTACCATCGGGGAAGAGATAGCCGAAAAAGAATTGGAAAGGATGAGAAGCCAGATGGAACGCTTCGGATTAAAGGACGTCAAACTGTCTATCGTACAAGGCACAAAGAATCTCAGCACAAACGAACTGAAGTCGATGCTGAACGATCCGGCCGTCAAACAGGCAGACAAAAGTGCACAGTTGTTGGCCAATGAACAGGAACGCGGGGATCGGTTGCAGAAAGAATTGGACTTTTACAAAGCTACTGAACAACAAGCCCAGTCCGTCAGTGCGGAAATGGCGACTCTGTTCCCCGAAGCGGCACGCGTCAGTATCTCTCGCACCATTTCCTATACTGTCGGCGACAGTACGAAGAAAGATTCTTTGACTTTGGTAAGTCTTACTCTGAAAGAAAAGTTATCGGCTCAGAATCGGGAGAAGATGGAGGAATGGCTCAAAGCCAGACTGAAAGCCCAAAACATGAAACTCATTGTCGGAACAAAGATAGAAAACAACAAAAAATAACCATTTAACAGATAAATATGAAGAAAAAGTTTTTAACGTTACTCGCCTTCGTTTGTGGTCTCAACGGTATGAAGGCCGATGAAGGCATGTGGATGCTCAGCCACATTTCGCCCAAAAGTATGAAGGTCATGAAGGATTTGGGACTGCAAATGAGCGAAAAGGAATTGTATAATACGAAAGGCACCTCGCTGAAAGACGCTGTGGTCAGTTTCGGTGGCTTCTGTTCCGGTGTCGTAGTCTCACCGGACGGTTTGGTCTTTACAAACCACCACTGCGGCTTCGGCAACATACAAGCTTTGGCCACACCTGAAAACGACATCCTGAAGAACGGATTCGTAGCCCGTACACAAGCGGAAGAACTTCCAGCAAAAGGCCTTTATGTACAGATCCTCCAAAGGACGGAAGATATCACCAAACGGGTAAACAAAGCTTTGGACAAATACTACAAGGAACATGCCGCCGAGATGGCCAAATTGGGTGAAAATGCCAAAGAAAAAATGCGTTGGAACAGTGTGGACTCCATCTGCCTGGCCATAGAAAACGAATATGCAAAGAAATATCCGGAGTTGATTTGTGAAGTCAGCCCCTATTACACGGGAAACGCCTTCTATGTCAACGTATATAAACAATACGACGACATCCGTCTGGTATTCGCACCGCCTCAAAGCTTAGGCAAGTTCGGCGGTGAAACGGACAATTGGATGTGGCCACGCCAAACCTGCGACTTCAGTGTCTTCCGCATTTATGCCGACAAGGACAACCAGCCTGCCGAATACAGTGCGGACAACCGCCCGTTGAAAGCCGAACGTTATGCAAAAGTCTCTTTAGAAGGTTTCAAGAAAGGAGACTACTGTATGACCATCGGCTATCCCGGACGTACCAACCGTTATCTCTCTTCTTACGGAATCGTGGAACGCATGGAGAATACCAACGAATCCCGAATCAATGTACGTGGCGTGAAGCAAGGGATATGGAAGAAATGGATGGACAGCGATCCGAAAATCCGTTTGCAGTATGCTTCCAAATATGCCAACAGTTCCAACTATTGGAAAAACAGTATCGGCATGAACAAGGCGCTTAAAGAGTTGAAAGTCGTAGAACAGAAGAAAAAACAAGAACAACAAATCAACGAATGGGCACAAAAAAGCAAAAAAGGACAAGAACGCTTCGGTAACTTGGCTTCCGAACTTGAAAAAGCGTACGCAGCCCGCAAAGACGGCAACCGCGCCATCGCGTTCCTGAACGAGTCTTTCCTTGGAGGTCCCGATCTGATGCGTATCGCTTTCTACTTCGACAACTTGCAAAACGCAGGAGGAGAAACGGGCAAGACAACTTGGAAAAACCGTCTGCGTCAACAATACAAGGACTGGAACGAGGAAGTCGACAAGGAAACGATGACGGCCTTGATAGACAATTACGCCAAGCAAGTAAAACCCGAATATCTGCCGGACTTCTACCAGACGATAGAAAAAGAATACAATAACGACATCCGTGCCTATGTGGATGCCATGTTCAAACAGTCGGTCCTGACCGATACAAACTGTGTCAATCTGACGCAGACCCAAGAACAAAAAGATAATGACATGGCACTGAAATGCCTGAAGAGTGTGATGGAACTTGGTGGAAAAGTATCTGACCAAATCAGTCAGTACAACATGGATGTGGCAGAAAAGGAAAGACTGCTTTGCGAAGCCATACTTGAAATGGAAATGGACCAGCCACATTATTCGGATGCGAACTCGACCATGCGCCTGAGCTACGGTTTCGTAGACGACTACACCAGTGCTGCCGGACACCAGAACTACTTTACTACCATGCCGAGTCTGTTGGATAAAGTCAAACAAAGCGACAGAATAGATGAATATAAAGTGGAACCGGAAGTCAAAGCTCTCTTCGAAAAAGGCGACTTCGGCCCTTACAAAGACAAGGAAAGCGGCGAAATGCAACTCTGTTTTCTTACGAACAACGACATTACCGGCGGAAATTCCGGCAGCCCGATGTTCAACGGCAAGGGCGAACTTATCGGACTGGCTTTCGACGGTAACTGGGACGCCTTGAGCAGCGACATTACTTTCACACAGGATTTGACCCGTTGTATCGGTGTAGACATCCGTTATGTACTTTACATCATCGACCGATGGGGCAAGGCGGAACGTCTTATCCAAGAAATAGGTGCACGATAACTTTCGTCCCGAACCCATTATCCAGCCGGACCGTCTTTAGTATATTAAGGACGGTCCGGCTGTGTTATCAACCACATGCTTTGCAGATATTTAACATAAGTTTCTGCGAAACAAAATTGTATTATTGGATACTAAACTATAAATTTGCGAACAGTTTATAACTTAATTTCAATTTTGAACAAACCATTCTAAACAAAAGCATCATGAAAAACAAGTTTACTCATTTCCTGATGGCCGGAGCTTTGGTCTGCTGGAGTTCCTACACGTTGCATGCACAGACTGAAGTCACAGACACTTACTTAAAGAATCCAAGTTTTGAAAGCAACTTCACGGACTGGGATAATGCCGGAATGCAAACCCAAACGAATACCTCTTTTTCCAAAAAAGACGGTAATACTTACGTCGAACAATGGGTCGGACAAGGTAACAAAGTAGCTGATGCCCATGTCAGTCAAACGCTGACCTCTCTGAAAAACGGGGTCTACAAGCTGACCGTAGCCGCACAAAACATTCAGCAAAACAGTTCGGCCACACAAAGCGGAGCGTATGTCTTTGCGGATAATGAACAAGTTTCTGTCGGTGCCATCAATGACTATTCCCTGACCTTTACGGTCATCGAGGGACAAGCCACCGTAGGTTTTAAAGCTGAAAACGCCACCGGCAATTGGATCGCCTGCGATAACTTCCGGCTGTATGCTGTCAACAATGATTTAACAGAAATACAAGAAGAACTGCAACGCCGCATCGAACAGGCACAAACATTGGTTTCCGAAAAAATGCAAAAGGACGTGCTCTCGGAACTCAATGCCGCTATTCAAGCCGCTCAACAGGAAATGGGAGCATCCACCGACGAAAATATAGCCGAGGTTGCCGTCCGCCTGCGCAAAGCTACCACAGAAGCTCAAACGTCCATCGAAGCTTACCGAGAACTTCAAGCCGCCATCGACAAGGCACTTGAAGCATACGGTGACGGTAGCCAAAGCGGAGCAGAAGAATTTGCCGCAGCCATCCAGTCGGCCCAATCCACAGTAAATAACTTAGAAGTCAGCCTGGAAGATCTGGCACTTGCCGTCACCCAATTGGAAACAGCAACTTTGGCGTTTTCCTTGGCTAACGCGACCGGCACGGCTCCTACCGTAGTGACCGACACACGATATGCACGCGGCTCCACGATGGCATTCGGACGAAGCACCATATCCGGCGTATCCACATCCGATTTATTGGAACACGGTTTTTGCTGGAACACCTCTCCCGAACCCACAGTATTGGACAACCGCACCACCGAATACCTGAACAACAACGGCTACATCTACTGGATGAAAGATTTGGAACCGTCTACCATTTATTACATACGTGCATACGCCATGACCAAAGGCTACGCCGTAGGCTATGGAAACGTAATAAAAGTAATCACGTTACCGGAGGGCAAGATAACATGGTCTTACAATAACGGTGGACCGGCCGACGCCAATGCACGCATCAATGCTGCCGTAGGCTCTGCCGTAGACTACTGGAACAAACTGACCAGCATACAAGGACTCCATTTGACTGTTAGTTTCGGCTCAGGAACTCCCACAGCCGACTGTAGCTACGGCGGCTCGATGAGAGTAGGCCCAAATGCAAGCTACCAACGCACCGGTACTATCATGCACGAGATGGGGCACGCCATAGGAGTCGGAACATGGGGGCCTTGGTGGGACAGTAACTTAAGAGCCAACGGTGACCGGGGCGACTGGTTAGGCGAACGAGCCAATGCAGTCCTACGGTTCTGGGACAATAATCCGACAGCAGTCATGACCGGAGACAACACACACATGTGGCCTTATGGCATCAACGGCGCACACGAAGACACAGGAAGCGAAGTGCTGTACATAGGCAACGGCTTGATTACGCAGGCACTCGGAGAAGACGGACTTCCCCCAACCGGAGGATTTGCCACCCCCGCCTACGTATTCGAGCAGGAAGACCACGTAAAATACTATCTCAAGAACGAAGACGAAACAGCCGGCCTCTATACATCTTATTTAGTGGCTGCCCCCAACAGTACCGCCATCACATGCGAAGAAATGACCGCTGCCGAAGCTGCGGCAAACAACAATGCGGCGTGGTATGTCACGTTTAACCCGAAGACCTGCTATTATCAGCTTCGCAACGTGGGAACAGGACAATATCTGACATACAATACATCCAGAAACAAATTCCTCACCACCAATAAAGAAACTCCGACAACGGCTGAAAGCTTCCAGTTTATGCGCGGACGTACAGATGTCAATATCGGGACAGGCAACACCGCTGTCACAGCACGGGGTTATTGGATTATCCGGCCGGAAAAAACGCTCAATCCCCCATGTATGGGTTCTAATGCCGGAGGAAGAATAACCAACGAAACTTTCAACATTGCCAACTCGGCCAAAGACCAACGCTGGGTCATATTGTCCGGTGAAGAACTCCAGGCATTTGACACCGCAGTAAAGGACGAACGCAAAGCTGAACTCGAAGACATGCTGCCCCATATTAAAGCATTGGCAAATACCCCGCATACCGAAGACGTAGCCGGCACGGATGCCACGCTGACGGCCAAACTCTCGGAAATCGAAGAGAAGATCCGCGACACGGAAATCACTTCAGAGGGAATCTCCTCTCTGACGGAAGAGGCCCTGGCAGCCGGAATGGCATTCCTGGCCGGAGCCACCCCGAAAAGCGTAGAACAGCCTTTCGACATCACATTTCTGATGTCCGATGCCGAACTCACGGACGGCGAAGGCTGGTCCTCCAAACCGACCATATCATTCTCTTGCGGCGAGTTCTTCGAGAAGACATTCGACTTCAACCAGACTGTCACCGGGCTTCCGGCCGGAACTTACCAATTCAAAGGCCGAGGATTCCAACGCCCGGGAACCACAGCAGATGTGTATAAAGCTTTTATTGCCGGACAAGACGATGTGAATGCCACAATCTATGCCGGTGACAAAGAAGCCAAAATACAAAATATTGCAGCAGAGGCACAAACCAAGAAACTGGGCGGAAGCGAAACGGCCGTAGGCTCCAATCCGACCCGCTACGTACCGAACAACATGCAAGCTGCAAGCTTATATTTTGCAGCCGACCTTTATGACAACGGCGTAGTCACACAGTTGACAGAAGACGAATCCAAGCTGAAAGTCGGCATGCGCTGCAGTGAAACAAGCTCTAACTATTGGTGTATATTCGATGACTTCCGCCTGTATTATTACGGAAGCATGTCTCCGGACTTCGTAACCGACATCCGTCCGGCTGTTACCGACAAGACACAAGCAGAAGACCTTTTTGCCACTCCTTCGGATGTGTACAGCCTCAGCGGTGTTTGCGTGCGTCGGCAAGCCACGTCGCTCGACGGTCTCGGACGCGGCATCTACATTGTGAATGGCCGGAAAGTCATCGTTAAATAAATCAGAAGTCTTGCATTCGGAATAAAAAAATCTCCCGGTTACGTTTAGGTTCGTAACCGGGAGATTTTTCTATCTTATTTTTTCGGGAAACGACGCGCCCATCCTTCTTCCGAGAAGTCCGGCTCATCACCTACCAAGTCCTTTCCGTCTTGCGGCTGGAAGAACTGTTTCCAATCGTCTTTCGTATATTTCTTACCGTGCGGTGCGGTGTATCCCCGTTCCTCACGAGACGGTTTGGCTGCTTTGGATAATTTGCTCCCACTCGGCAGACTTCGAGCAAGCTCGGTCTGCTCTCGCTTACTCGCAAATTTCCGTGCATTATCCTTGCCGCCCATATCCTTACCTTTTTTGCCCTTTCCTTTGCCGGACATGGCCTCTTCGTAGGTTTTTCCTCCACCATGTTTCTTACGGTCGCGACTGCCCTTTGCGTCACCCCCACTCCGGCCATCACGACCGGACCGACGGCTCGACTTGCCTTCTCCGGCCTCGTGAGCCTCTCCGGTAGCCACTTCCACGTTGACTTTACGTCCCTTCACCTGCACACCGGAAAGCCCGTGCAACACACGGTCGGCCTCACCGTCGGGCACCTCAAAGAAAGAAAAGCTCTTCATCAGGTCGATACGCCCGACTTCTACCTTGCCTTGCACATGGTCGTTCACCAGTTTCATCACCTCTTTGGCATAGAAACCGTCCACCTTACCCACGTTAAGGAACAACCGGGTGTATCCCTCTTCGGGCTTGCGCCCGCCGCGTTGGCCTTTCTTGCCGCCTTTCTCCCCACGTCCCGTCGGTTCGCTGATTTCAGGCGCGTTGGCATAGTATTGCAGGAAACGTCCGAACTCCCGGCTCACCACACGCTTGATGAGGTCTTCCTTGTCGAGCCATTCCAACTTGCGGTACACTTCGGGCAGGAACTGTTCGATTTCCTCCTCATCCACTTCCACGCGCTCGATGTCGTCTATTACCTTATATAATTGTTTGGCGCAGATTTCCTTGCCACTGGGCATCTCTCCCTTCACAAACTCCTTGCCGATAACCTTTTCTATCTCGCGGATTTTGGAACGTTCGCGCGTGTGAACGATACAAATGCTCGTCCCTTTCTTGCCTGCACGCCCCGTACGCCCACTGCGGTGCGTGTAATTCTCGATGTCGTCCGGCATACCGTAATTGATGACGTGCGTCAAGTCTTCCACGTCGAGTCCTCGCGCCGCCACGTCGGTAGCCACGAGGAACTGTACTCGGTGTTGGCGGAATTTCTGCATCGTCAGGTCACGTTGTTGCTGCGAAAGATCCCCGTGCAACGAGTCGGCATTGTACCCATCCTGTATCAATTTATCTGCCACTTCCTGCGTTTCCAAACGCGTGCGGCAGAAAATAATGGCATAAATCTTGGGATAATAGTCCACGATGCGTTTCAATGCCAGATATTTGTCCTTGGCATGCACCATGTAATACACATGGTTCACCGTTTCTGCTCCTTCATTACGCGAACCTACCACGATTTCCTTGGCATCGCGCAAGTATTTCTTCGAGATACGCTCTATCTCACGGCTCATCGTGGCAGAGAAGAGTAATGTGTTGTGATTTTCGGGCACTCCGGCCAGAATCTTGTCGATACTCTCCGTGAACCCCATGGAAAGCATCTCGTCAGCCTCGTCCAACACCACGTTTTCCACATGCTCCAGCGAAGCTGCCTTGCGCTCCATCAGGTCGATCAGACGGCCCGGCGTAGCCACAATGACCTGTACGCCCTTCCTCAGCGTACGGATTTGCGGTTCGATGTTCGCACCGCCGTACACCGGCAACACGCGCACACCGGGCAAGTACTTGGAGTAGTTCTCCAAATCATCCGCTATCTGCAAACAAAGTTCTCGGGTGGGACTTAAGATCAAAGCCTGCGTTTCGTTCCGGCTAGCATCCACTTTCTGCAAAACAGGAAGGCCGTAAGCCGCCGTCTTCCCTGTACCGGTCTGCGCCAGTGCCACAACATCGTTATTCACTCCCAGTAAATAAGGAATCACTTCCTCCTGTACCGGCATCGGGTTTTCATACCCCATTTCCTCAATAGCTTGTCTGATTTCCGCAGAAACACCAAGCTCCTCAAAAGTTTTCAATACGTTAATTATTAAATTAATACACCAAAGGCAGCGCACGGCGCTTACAACATACAAAAACAACCCTTCAGTGTATCACAACGCCTGAAAACCGCCTTCCCTAAAAATTGGATGGGCAAAGGTACGACAAATCTTCGTTTTTTTCACTTTTTTCTACGACTTATTCCACTTTTTTATCGTATGTTTGCATTCACTTGTTTCTAAACCAGACATTCATGCGCAAAGTCATCGGGATGGGCGAAACCATCATGGACATTATCTTTCACGGGGCACAGCCTACGGCTGCCGTTCCGGGCGGCTCGTCGTTCAACAGTATCATTTCCATCGGACGGGCGGGCATCCCGGCCGTTTTCGTCGGCGAAACGGGACACGACGAAGTGGGACGGCGCATTGCGGATTTCCTGAACGCCAACCATGTGGACACCAGTTACCTGCGGATGCGCGGCGACATCCAATCCGCTGTGTCGCTGGCCTTCCTCGACGAACGGAACGATGCCCATTACATGTTCTACAAACAACCGCCGCGCACGCTGGAGGATTTCATCCACCCCACGGTGGAAACCGACGACATCATACAATTCGGCTCCTATTATGCCCTCAATCCCTACATCCGCCCCCAAGTCAAATCGTTTCTGGAATACGCCCGCAGCCGGAACGCCATCCTGTACTACGACCTGAACTACCGCCGTACCTACAAAGACAGAATCCGGGAACTCCTTCCGTCCATCCACGAAAACTTCCGGCTGGCCGACCTCGTACGCGGTTCGGCCGACGACTTCGAGGTGATGTACGGCCTGCGTGATGCGGAGGAAATCTACCGGCTGCATATCGCGCCCTACTGCCCGCTTTTTCTCTGTACCTGCGGAGCGGAAGGCATCACGCTGTGCACACCCGAAGGAAGCTCACGCTTTCCGGTACCGCCCGTACGCACAGTCAGTACCATCGGAGCGGGAGACAACTTCAATGCCGGATTCATTTACGGGCTGATACGCTATGGTATCCGCCGCATCGACCTGCCCGGCCTGCCCTGCGCACAATGGCATCAAGCCGTCGACTGCGGCATACGGTTCGCCGCCAACGTCTGTGGCAGCATACACAACTCCATCGACGAAGAATTCGGAAAGCAGATGGCCAAGGAACTTCGGGTCCCGTCCGGGCAAGATGTTCAGAAATAAAAGCGCAGTCCGCCCGTCACGAAGAAATGGAAATAACCGTCCAATTCTTTCCGTTTCCCGGACTTGCCCAGTTCGCCTAAGCCATCATCGGGAAAGAACTCCCTTGCAAAGTCTTTGCCGGGAAACCAACCGAGGATGTACCCTCCGTTCAATCCTACACCGACATGCTCGGCCAGACGGTACTCCAATCCCAACTGGAAATGCCCGCCCCAGCCGTCCAAACCGTAATCCAGCCGAGAGTTGTCGCGCACCTTTTCGCGCGAAAAGAATGCCCCTAACCCCAAAGCAGCCTTTGCCGACCAATAATCACTGAAAAACGTCCTGACCACAAACTCGGGTCCGATATAGAAGAAATTCATGTGAAACCGCTCGTCGGCCACCTCCGGCGGAGACGCAAGACCATAAGCCCGGGAATGGTAAGCCGAGAAAAACAGGCCGCCTCCCAACCCTTTACGCCCCACCCAGTCCCATCCGGCCTGCATCTCCGTGCCCCGGCGCGGATGACCCCACACGGCTGTTCCTCCGGGCGTACGCAATTCACTGGTGATGAATCCCCCTCCGGCATTCAAGTAAAGTGTGCTCGTACCGTCTTTCTTTTCATCCTTCGCGGTCTCATGATCCGAATCCGTCCAAAAACGATTCGCGGCAAGCCCGTCCAACGCTTGGTCTACTTCCAAACGTGTACCCGGAAAACGCAACATATAACCGTCCATCCTGTACGACCGTCCCATGAAAGACGAAGATTTCTCTTTCACGGCAAAAGCGTTGCCGCCCACCTTGGCCGTCTCCACCTTGACCATGGTCTCAGCATCACTTTCCGTCCCTTTCTCCACGGAAGCACGCCCCAATACTTCGGCCGCAGGGGGCAAGGTATCCTTCGCCTCGAAAAGCCGTACGTCGTACGCCCGCGTGACGGGATAAGACTTCACCACCTCTGTCGTCACTTTCGGACTACATCCCGCGATGAAAAAAGACACACACCCAAAGACAAAAAACGTATTCTTCATTGCATTTTGCTTCATCGTTACACATGAGTATGAATTTCCCTTTTGGGAGAAGCGAGCAGAAACAATTCTCTACAAGTCTCCCCACAGACTAAAAAGTTCCTTCCAAAATTATCATTTTTATTTTTAAGAAACAACATCATACCGCACTTTTATGTCAAACGGTAACAAACTGTCAGCCTTTCTTCGCAAAAAAGGGACAAAAAAAATGATTTCCGGAAGCAGTCGGAAAGACTTTTTGCATATTTATGCGCATATTCCGCCGATTTTCACATAAAAAACCGTATATATGCAAATCAATCACAAGAGAATGATTTTCCGTTTGGCTGAAAGCGAAAAATTTTTCTCCGCATAACTTTCCGAACCTAACCGCAAAAAAAGGAAAAACACCCGTGTGAACCCCAAAAAGAGGTCTCGAAAAAGCGGATTTTCCACCTATTTGCCCCGTTCCGGACCTCACGAAATTCCTGTCACATCTCCATGAAAATCTACATGATGCTTACCCATAACCTCATGGCATGCTACGCTACAACTCTCACAGAGATTCGGAAAGAAAGCAAAAAAAGAAAACGAACGACATTACGTCAAAAGGGAAACCGCCATGGTTGGCGTATTCGCGGGCAAAGCCTTGGCCGGAACGATATGAGCCATTCTCAGAAAGCCGGATTTGACACTTTGGCAAAAAGCCAGTCCGGCCTTTTACATCCTTACCATGGGCTTCAAAAAAACTACGCCAAGACGGCCTGGAGCTCTCCCCACGAACGTGCCACGGCAAGGTATTGCCCCAAGGGAACATTGACGAAGCCTCGCCGGTCCATCTCCTGCAACACCGCAACCAACCCGTCCCAAAATCCGTCTAAAGCAAACAAAACCACTTTCTTCCGGTGATAACCGATACTATTCGCAGCCATCACGGTGAACACCTCGTCCAACGTCCCGATACCGCCCGGCAAGGCCACCAACACGTCGCTACGCTCCACCATGATGGCCTTACGGTCGCTCAAATCATGACACGGCACCACCTCGTCCACATAACGGCTCACGCGCCGGCGCGTTTCCAAGACAGAGGGTACAATGCCCACCACATGCCCACCGGCATCTTTCACTCCGCGTGCGGCGCTCTCCATCAGACCGGAATCGGCTCCGCCATACACCAATGTCAGGCCACGCTCTCCCACGAAGCGGCCAAAAGCCCCGGCCAAGTCATAATAGCTTGCCTCAAGCCGGTCCGAAGCGGCACAAAAGAGTCCGATATGTTCCATGTCTACCTAATTTAAAGAAAAGGCATTCACCCTTACAGTTTCACATCTTCCAAGTTAATCAGCCCGTTTACAATCGCATAAATGGTCAACCCTGCGGGAGAATGAATCTGGAGTTTACGGCTAATGTTGCGGCGATGCGTCATCACGGTGTTGACCGATATATACAACTGCTCGGCAATTTCTTTGTTCGACATGCCTTTCACCACGCAAACGATAACTTCTTTCTCCCGGTCGCTCAACGCATCATTCGCGCTATCCTCCCCGTCCTGTTCCTCTGTCTGGGGATTTTCCTCGCGGGCCTGTTCCTGGCGTTCGTCTTCCAACCGCACCACGGCTTCCAGAAACAAGGTGTCCTCCAAATGGCAATGGCTGAACAGGTCTTCTTCCGTCATGAAAAGGTCTATCAACACGTCGTTGAGCAACTGCGCGTTGCTACCCGTGGGATAGTACTTGATGATGATGCTTTTCAGTTCGGACAGGCTTTTTTCGAGCTGCGCGTGGTTGTCGTGATGCTGATGGGACAGCTTGTGGATGTTCACGTCCGGACTGGTTTTCACGCCCTTCATCAAATCGGTCACATACGTATGGATATGCTTGTCTTCGTAATCCATGTGACGCCCGACTTCCGAAGCGAACTCGTCGTAAAACTTCAGGATGAGAAATGCAATCTGGTTGCGTGCCGAACAGTCTATCGCTTCTATCAATTTGCGCCGGATGGCCGGCAAACGGAACTTCACAAAGTAATCATGGGAACGGCGAAGGTAGTTCATCAATGCCGTGAGCGACAAAGACTCCACAATATCGGACAGATTCGACACCCGCCCGTTGGAACGTATGAAATTCACCACTGCCAAAAAAGTGGGGGCATCTACTCCCGCTGCCAAGCAGGTTTCGCTCACCGTATGGTCGCCAAACCCTAACGTAAGCCCGAACCGACTAATCACCTGCAAGATGCGGTAATCATCGCAAATGATATCCCCCATCCGGTCGGTCTCTTTATATTTTTCAGACATGATACCTTAAATCGTTAAACTTCTTGCAAAGAACGGAAAAAAAAACGACCCTGACAATCGCTATAATTGAGTATTATCAAAAAATATTAGGTAAATACCACCTCATGTAGGTATACCGCCCTAATCACCCCTCAAATGAAATTGCCCATTTTTGTGTATTGGTATTTTTTAACCAACCCGGTAACTTTGCAGCGTCAAAACAAAGAAAAGGGTAAAAAGATAGAAAAAACAATAATAAGATGAACCAAAAGAAAAATCTGCTGACCGCCGCATTGGCCGTCCTGACAGCCTTTAGTAGTGTTTCGGCCCAAGGAGGCGAAGACGGCGGCAGCACTTACGAGAAATTCCGCGTGGGCGGATATGGTGAAATGGTGGCTAATTTCAAGGATTACGGTATCAACCGGTATTGGGGCGGCAACTCTGGAAACGAAAAGACGCACCGCAATACCATCTCCATTCCCCGCTTCGTGATTGCTTTCGACTATAAGTTCACCCCCAAATGGATATTGGGAGCCGAAATCGAATTTGAAAGCGGAGGGACGGGAGCCGCCTATGAGTTGGAGAACACCGAAAACGGCGATTATGAAACGGAAATAGAGAAAGGCGGCGAAGTGGCTTTGGAACAGTTCCACATCACGCGCCTCATCCTCCCGGAGATCAACGTACGCGTAGGACATGTCATCGTACCGGTAGGTTTGACCAACTCCCATCACGAACCCGTCAATTTCTTCGGTACGAGCCGTCCGGAGGGGGAAACGAAAATCATCCCCTCCACTTGGCATGAAACGGGTCTTGAATTGTTCGGTACGCTGGGTAAGGGATGGGCTACGTTCGACTACCAAGCTATGGTAGTGACCGGCCTCAACGCCAACGGTTTCGACCGTAAGACTTGGGCCGGAAGCGGCAAGACCAGCATCTTCGAGTACGACAACTTCACTTCACCGGCTTACGTGGCCCGCGTGGACTACCGTGGAGTACCGGGCCTGCGCGTGGGAGCTTCATGGTATTTCTGCAACAATATAGCAGCCAACTCGGACAAACGGACGGTTTACTCGCGCTACGGTGACATCCCGGTAAGGATATACACGGTGGACGCGCAGTACATCAACCGCTTCCTGACTTTCCGTGGAAACTGCATCTTCGGCAACCTCGGCAAAAGCGACAAGTTGAGCCAAGCCAACCTGAACTTAGGAAACAACAGTCCTTATACCCGTGCTACACCTATCGCCAAGAAAGCCGTGAGCTACGGCGCGGAACTGGGCTTGAACCTGCAAGGCATCGCAGGCACCCCCAAATGCCCCGCCCTTTACCCGTTCGCGCGTTACGAATACTACAACCCGCAGGAGAAGGTGATTGCCCGTCAGGGCCCTGATGACCGCGAGAAGGTAGGCATGTGGACGGCTGGCCTGAACTGGAAAGCCTTGCCGAACTTAGTGTTCAAAGCCGACTACACGACCCGTAAAATCGGCGGAGGAAAATACAACAGCGAAAACGAGTTTGCCATCGGCGTAGCCTACATAGGCTGGTTCTGGAGCAAATAACAAGAGAATATATCATTTCAAATCATTCATAAAAAAACAAAATCATGAAAAAGAAATTTTTCTATTCAGCCTTGTTCCTGATGGGAATGGCCTTTACAGGTTTCACCGCTGCTTCTTGCAGCGACGACGATGGCAACAATGGCGGTCCGAAGCCTGACGAAAAGTTCGACGCTGCCGCAAATTTGAACTATACTCCGGAAAACGCCGCCAGTTGGCGCAACTACTCACTCCAAGTAGCCAAGCTGTTGCAGAAGGATGCCACGACCCTCTATGACAGTTGGGAGACTTCGTTCCAAGGCGGAGAAGCTTTCAAAAAGACTTTCATAGAACACAACGGTGGTACTTACACTTCCGCATTGAGCTGTATCGAACAGATTATCGACAAGTGCGTGGAAATCACGGACGAGGTGGGCAACTCCAAAATCGGCGACCCCTACAACAAATGGACGGCCGGACAGCAGACCGAGGCCCTTTACGCCGTGGAATCTTGGTATAGCTTCCATTCACGCGACGACTACTCCAATAACATCCGTTCCATCCGTAACTCTTACTTCAACAGCATGGACAGCACGGTTAGCCAGTACTCATTGTATAACTTGGTACAAAAAATCAATCCTGCGTTGAACACGAAGATTGCCAACGAAATCGAAAGTACTAAGAATGCTATCCTTGCCATCCCGCAACCGTTCCGTAACAATATCGGTGATGCAAAGGTACCTGTGGCACAATCGGCTTGTGTCGCCTTAGGGATAACGCTCACCCAAGAATTAAAAGGTGCCATTCAGGCAGCATACGCAAACGGAACCATTACCGACGCGGAAATGGACAGCGTAGTCAACGGCTTTGTGAACAAGGTGGTGTTGCCTACTTATAAGGACTTGAAAGAAAAGAACACCGCCCTCTGCGCTGCCGTCCAGAACTTCTACAACAATCCGAGTGATGCCACTTTCGAGACAGCCTGCGATGCTTGGTTAGTCGCACGTACTCCGTGGGAACAGAGCGAAGCTTTCTTGTTCGGTCCGGTAGACATCCTCGGTCTTGACCCGAACATGGACAGTTGGCCTTTGGACCAGGTTGCCATCGTCAACATATTGGAGTCTGGCAATTTCGACGACCTGAACTGGGAAGACGGTGACACGGAAGAAGAAATCACAGCCTCACAAGAGGTAAGAGGCTTCCACACCTTGGAGTTCCTGCTGTTCAAGGATGGTAACCCGCGTACCGTTGCCGCACAGTAAACCCGACTCATGACCGCACTGTATAAGTGTAAAAGTGGAGACAGTCCTCACAACGGTTGTCTTCACTTATGTGGTATAAAAAAGACTTATAAAAAACAGACATATCACAATGAACCATACTGTAAAATATTTAGCCCTGTTCTCCTTAGCCTTTAGCCTCGCCGCTTGCGACGACGACGGATTGGACGTGAGGGACGTGGAAATCCCGCAAGGTTACGCCCTTTCGGCCGGAATCTCTACCATTTTCCTCAACAGTTCCGTGGCCTATGACACGCAGGCCGACTGGATTGATGCCGACCCCGATTATGCCATGCGCTTCCGCGACGGCGACGGGCTGTACGACGACACGCGTACCATCTCGGGAGGTCTTGGTCCGGTCTATGCAGGATATTCCTGCGGAAGCTGCCACCGCAATGCCGGGCGCACGAAACCGGAGTTATGGAACGGTGGAGGCAGCTTCGGCGAAGGGGGAAGCGGCTCTTACGGTTTCTCTTCCATGTTGGTGTACATCAGCCGCAAGAACGGCGCATTTTTCCAGAACTACGGACGCGTACTTCATGACCAAGCCATTTACGGTGTTAAACCGGAAGGCAAGCTGAACGTCAAATGGCATTACGAAAAAGGGGCATTCCCCGACGGGGAATACTACGAACTATGCTATCCCGAATACAGCATCAGCGAATGGTATGCCGACAGCATCGCGCCCGAAGACTTGTTCTGCACTGTCAGAATCCCGTTGCGCCATGTCGGCATGGGGCCGATGATGGCCATCGACCGCCACGAAATAGAACAACTGGCCGCGAAGAGCAACTACCCGGAATACGGTATCAGCGGACGCGCCAACTATATCACGGAAAAAGGGAAACTGCAATTGGGGCTGAGCGGCAACAAAGCACAGCATGCCGACCTGACCGTGGAGCTTGGCTTCAGCAGTGACTTGGGCGTCACGAACAGCCGCTATCCGGAAGAAATCTGCGAAGGACAGCTCCAGATGCAGGACGGAAGCATGATGGGACTGACATACGACCAGTTGGACATCAGCGCGGAAGAAATGGAGGATGTGGACTTATACATGCAGGGGCTTGGCGTACCGGCCCGTCGCGACGTAGATGACCCGACGGTAAAACGCGGGGAAGAGATGTTCTACCAAGCCAAATGCCACTTATGCCATACCGTCACGCTGCATACCCACCCCCGTGGTTCCACCTTGCTGTTAGGTACGCAACTGACATGGTTGGGCAGCCAGACCATCCACCCTTACTCCGATTTCCTGCTTCACGACATGGGAAGCGAAATCATGGGTGTAGGATTGAACGACAATTACGTAAGCGGGCTGGCTCGCGGCAATGAGTGGCGCACCACCCCGCTTTGGGGTATCGGGCTACAGGAAAAGGTCAACGGTCACACTTACTTCTTGCACGACGGACGCGCCCGTAACTTTACCGAAGCCATTTTGTGGCACGGCGGAGAAGGGGAAGCCTCGAAAAACCTGTTCAAACAGATGAAGAAAGAAGACCGTGCGGCACTCATCCGATTCCTGCAATCCTTATAACAAGACGACGAAAGCCTCTTGACAGAACAAGCATCAAACAAAGAAAAAAAACAGAAAACAATGAAAAAAATATTTGCGATGACCCTATTGGCGACTCTCCCTCTGGCCGCCATGGCACAATATGAAGAGGGCAGCGAAAACGGCGTGGTGTCCCTGGCCGGACGCGAAGGGTTCTCCATCCAGACGAAGAAAGCCGACTTTGTGTTCAAACCTTACCTATTGGTGCAGACTGCCGCACACATCAACTGGTACGACGACGAAGGGTTGGACAAGGCTTACAACCAAGACAACTTGGCCAATTCAGGGTTTGCCGTGCCGTACGCCGTACTCGGATTCACAGGAAAGGCGTGGGGCAAGGTTTCGTTTAACCTCTCCATCAATGCGGCTGCCAGTGGAGGAGCCATCCTTCAGCAGGCATGGATCGACGTGGCTATGAAAGAAGCTTTTGCCGTACGTATCGGTAAATTCAAGACACCCTTTTCCCACGGTTACCTGACGACGTTGGGCGAAACCATGATGCCTACACTCCCGACTTCGTTGACTGCGGCTGTCATCATGCCTTATTCGTTGAACGCCGTCACACCGAACATCGGGACGGGATTCGACCTCGGCGTGGAAATCCACGGTTTCGCAGCCAATAAGTTCGGATATGAAATAGGAATCTTCAACGGTACCGGCGCATCGGTCAACACGGCTACGAAAACCATCAGCGACGACTGGCACATCCCGTCCCTGCTCTACGCCGGACGTTTCACCTTCATGCCGAAGGGTATCATGCCCGCCACGCAGGGTAACCCCGACCGCCTGCACGAAGACAAATGGATGTTAGGCGCAAGCGCCAACCTGAATGTGGAAAGCGAGAGTGAAAGCACCAACGACACCCGCGCCGGACTGGAGTTTGCCATGCTGAAAAACAAGCTTTATATCGGAGCCGAAGCCTACTACATGCATGTGGGATTCACCGACCGACAAAAGATAGACAAGACTTACGATTTCTTGGGCGGCTACGTCCAAGGCGGTTATTTCGTGGCTCCCCGCGTACAGGTTGCCGCACGTTACGACTTCTTTAACCGCAACGGCGTAGACACGAATGGTTTCCTCAATATGCCGGCCGTAGGATGCAATTATTTCTTCAAGAACTGTAACCTGAAACTGCAAGCCATGTATCAGTTCATCGGACGCACCGGACACGACACGCAACTCGACCGTGACAACGACGACCTTGGGTTGGCCAAGCACTCAGGCACCATACAGTTGCAATACTCTTTCTAATATTCGTTAATTCAGCCGATAAAGAATTTACAATGAAAAAAAACTATGGTATATTTGTTCTCCTGTCTGTAGCAATGGGACTCACCGCCTGCGACGACGGCTCCATCCCACGGAAGGAACACACGGCTACGCACACCGGATTTGCGGCCAAACTGACCGGACACATCACCGGTGCGGACAGTTGGCCGGAATATTACCAGCTTGTGTTGGCCGGGTTCGGAGACAGCGAATACGCGACTACGCAAGTGCTCGTCAGCCCCGATGCGAACAGCAACGTGAGCCTCACCCTGCCCAACATCGGGAGCAACGTGAAAACCATCGAGCTATGCGTGACCAACCGGTTGCGCAAACGTGTCCTGACATATCAAAGTCTGGATGTAGCTTCGATTTCGGGAGATACGCTCTACATGGATGCCGGACAGGTGGATGCCCACATGTATGCAGCCATACAAGAGAACATATTTGACAAAACCTGCGCACAGTGCCACGGAGGAAGCACCTCTCCCGCAGCCGGACTTTACCTGACGGCCGACAAGAGCCATGCCAGCCTTGTAAACCAACCGTCTACACAGGTCGAGGACGGCATCCGTGTCATTCCGGGCAACGCCGAAGAAAGCATCTTGCATAAGGTTATCAATCCTGGCAATGTACTCGGCTTAGGTTTCAGTCACGAAAATATGATAACTTCATCAACCGACCTGCGGCTTATAGACGAATGGATCAACGCAGGCGCCAAAGAATAGGAACAACATGGATAAAAGCAAAGTTTTTTGGGAAGATCTGGGTGTAACGGCGGAAATATCCGCTTTTACCCCACAAGATAAGATAGAAGAGTTCCACGTCATGTTGCATGTGGAGCCGAGAGCCGAACTCTTCGACGGACAACTCAAACGAATTTACGAAGGAGAGGAACGGCTGTTGCGGTTGCCGCAGGTCATGGGTGCCGACGTCATCCTGAAGCGATACTTTCTCAGCGATTCGACCAACCAACAGCCTCTGATGAAGCAGGAAGCGGACTGTTCCGTATCCGTCATCCAGCAGCCACCGCTCGACGGCAGCAAGGTGGCCGTGTGGCTGTATCTGCAAAAAGGCAGCAAGGTAGCCAACGTGAACGGTGTCATCGTGGCGGAACACAACGGTTACCGTCATTTATGGAAGATGGGCATGCACGAACACAAGGGCGACTCGGCCTGGCAAACGGAATCTCTGCTCATCAGTTACGAGGAAACCTTACAAAGCTTCAACGCCACGCTGGCAGACAACTGTATCCGTACGTGGTTTTTCGTACGCGATGTAGACACACAGTACGCCGGCATGGTGAAAGCACGTAAGGAAAACTTCGCCGAACAAGGACTTACCGAACAGACCCACTACATCAGCAGTACGGGCATCGGCGGACTGCCCGCAGACACACGGGCCTTGGTACAGATGGGAACGTATGCCCTCACAGGGTTTGAACCTTCACAGCAACGCTACCTGTACGCTCCCACCCACCTGAACCCTACTTATGAATACGGGGTTACGTTCGAGCGGGGTACCGTCATGGAATACGGCGACCGTGCTCATGTATTCCTCAGCGGCACGGCCAGCATCAACAACAAAGGAGAGGTGGTGCATGTGGGCAACATCGTGAAACAAACCGAACGCATGTGGGAAAATGTAGGAGTCCTGCTTGAAGAAGGCGGCGCATCATTCGACGATGTCATGCAAATCATCGTTTACCTGCGCGATGTCTGCGATTACCCGACCGTGAAAGAGATGTTCGACCGACGGTTCCCCGACACTCCGAAAGTCATCACCTTGGCACCGGTATGCCGACCTACATGGCTTATCGAAATGGAATGTATTGCCGTGAAAAAACGTTGCAACGAAAAGTATCGCGACTTTTAAGGACTTATCCGGTACATTCCCTCTACATCATGAAGTCAGTTCCTTTCATACTACTTTTTTGGGCTGCCGCAGGCATCGGTATATCCACGTTTGTGGAAGATGCCCACGGCACGCCTTTTATCCAGACCTACGTTTACGGCACCTGGTGGTTCAAACTGTTATGGACCGCCGTCATGGTCACTTCGGCCGCACTTTTCGTACGCCGTAAAACGTGGAAAAACTTTCCGCTTCTCGTCCTTCATCTCAGTTTCGGCGTGATATTCGCCGGAGCGCTCACCACCGCCTTTACCGGACATAAAGGAATATTGCACTTGCGTAAAGGCCAGCCTACGGGAGAATATGTCAACGAACGGAAACAAGTGGCACGCCTGCCCTTCATGATGCGTTTAGACAGCTTCCGCATAGCATATTATCCGGGCACGGAAGCTCCTGCCGACTACGTGAGCCAAATCTCCTGCCAGCATATCGACGGCAACATCTTTGCCCGGCCAATTGTTTCCATGAACCGGATTTTTTCTGCACAAGGGTACCGTTTTTACCAGTCTTCCTACGATGAAGATTTGGAAGGCAGTTGGCTTTCGGTAAACTATGACCCTTGGGGGACGGGCATCACCTACACCGGTTTCTGCCTGATGGGGTTGGGTTGCCTGCTCCTGCTGTGCGCCCGGGACGGAGGCTTCCGCCGTCTGCTAAGGCATCCGCAGATCCGGAAAGGCGGACTGTTCCTAATAGCTTTGTTTGGGGGCTGTCAACTGAAAGCCGACCCGGCCTTGCCCGTAGTCAAGCGGGTACAAGCCGACAGTCTGGCTATCCAACAAGTGGTCTACAACGACCGCGTCGCCCCGTTCAACACACTTGCACGGGATTTCGTACAAAAAATATACGGACGACCATCCTTCCACAGAATCACCCCGGAACAGGTGGTGAGCAGTTGGATGCTCTACCCCGAAGAATGGAACCGCACTCCCATTATCCGTATCAAAAATCAGGAGTTGCGCACCGCTTTAGGCCTTAAAGAAGAATATGCCTCGCTCAATCATTTGTTCGACGGGACACAATACAAGCTACAGCCTTTATGGCAACGCGAACAAGGTAACCGGAGCAAACTGGCCCAAGCCATACAGGAAACAGACGAAAAAGTAGGACTCATCCTCATGCTCCGGCAAGGCACGCTCATCCGTCCGCTACCGCCCGACGTTACACCTCTCAGTACCCAGAAAGTCAACGCCGAACTGTGGTACAACCGTATTCCCTTCAGCAAAATCCTGTTCATGGTCAACCTCACTTTAGGCTTTGCCGCCTTCGGATTATTCATGTTCAGGATGCTGACGAACCGTAAGGAGAAAGCCGTAAGCCGACGGGTATGGGGCACAGCCCTCTGCCTCACCACCCTATTCCATGCCACAGGATACGCCTTGCGCGGTTACATCAGAAGCGGTTTCCCCCTGAGCAACGGATACGAAACGATGCAGTTCGTCGCTCTGGCAGTCCTCCTGACCGCCTGTCTGCTTCAACGGAGGTTCCCTTTCACCCGGCCTTTCGGTTTCCTGCTTTCCGGATTCACTCTGCTCGTAGCCTACTTGGGCGAGATGAACCCGCAAATTACGCCCCTCATGCCGGTATTGGCATCCCCGTGGCTGAGTTGGCACGTGTCGCTCATCATGATTTCATACGGCCTTTTTGCTTTCACCTTTCTGAACGGCATCCTGGCCTTGTGTCTTATAGGGAAACAAAAAAACACGGCTTCGCCGATTACAAGAGAACAAATCGAACAACTCACCTTGTTGAGCCGTCTTCTGTTATATCCAGGCACTTTCCTGTTGGGCACAGGCATTGTGTTGGGAGCCGTATGGGCCAACGTGTCGTGGGGCAGTTACTGGTCGTGGGACCCGAAAGAAGTGTGGGCACTTGCGGCGTTCATCATTTACGGCATCTCTTTCCACCGGAAAAGCCTGCCCTGTTTTCAACGTCCATGGCTATTCCATGGCTATATGATCTTCGCTTTCGCCGTAGTCCTGATGACCTACTTCGGAGTCAATTATCTGCTCGGTGGCATGCACAGCTATGCCAATTCTTAACAAAATCACTACTATCAGGTATTGCACAAGCCGGATTTTGCAAGTAATTTTGCACGCTGTATAATTATATATAGGTAGTAATGATGAGATTATCGGATGTCAACACGAACGAAACCGTGATGATATCACACATAGAAGGCAGCGGAGCCTTCAGAGCCCGCTTGAGTGAAATGGGGTTTGTCACAGGGAAAACCGTCAAGAAACTGTTTACTTCTCCTGTGGGAAATCCTATTGTTTTCGAACTGATGGGAGGACAAATCGCCCTGCGAAAGAGCGAAGCTGAAAAAATACAAGTCACTGTTTCGGGCACGGCAAACGTTCCATCTACGACACCGGAAGCGGACATCCCTGCCCCATCCACAGACATTTCCACAGACATTCCGACTCAAAAGCATCGTTCAGACCGGCATCAACGAAGAAGCGGAACCGTTATGCCGCCGTCTCCACACACGGGATGCCCCAGTTGCGGTCCTTCCGGACGTCGCATCACCACCGACACGCCGGCCGAAGCCGGAGTGATTACAATAGCTTTGGTCGGTAATCCGAATTGCGGCAAGACCTCACTTTTCAATGCAGCCTCGGGGGGACACGAACGTACCGGTAACTACAGCGGAGTGACCGTCAGCAGTGTCGTGGGAGAAATGGTCTTCGACGGACGGAAAATCCGTTTGGTAGACCTGCCGGGAACCTACTCTATCCGTGCTTTCAGTCCGGAAGAGGCGTATGTGGCACACGAACTGGAAAGCGGCCGGATAGATGCCGTCATCAATGTGCTCGACACAACCAATCTGGAACGGAATCTGTTGCTCACCATGCAACTGAAGGAACGGAACCTGCCGCTCGTCGGAGCCTTGAACATGTATGATGAGTTTGAAGAAAGCCAAAGTACACTCGACATCGAAGAACTGAGCCGTCGTTTGGATATGCCTCTCTACCCTACCGTAGCCCGTAAGCGCATCGGTATCGATGCCTTGCTGAAAAAAGCCATCGAACTGGCCGACCAACATATTGCACTTCACCGTGCAGGCATACAAGGGCATACCCACGAGGCCGCTTGCTGCAACGATCCGGAGCACTGTACCCACTGTAGCGGAAAAGGAGCTCATCCGGAAGATATGGACGCAGACAACGGAAGCGACACGGCCTGTCCGTGCCCCGAACGCGAACACGAAGATGTGGAACGCTATTCCCATATCGGACAAATACTCGACGGCATTTACATTAAAAAACACGGACGCAGTCATCAGGTCACCACAACGTTAGACCGACTGCTGGCCAACCGCTGGATTGCCTATCCGTTGTTCGTGGCCATCATGTGGTTCATCTTTTGGGTCACGTTCACCATCGGACAATACCCCATGGACTGGATAGACAACGGTGTGGCATGGCTCACCGCCCTCTGCGAGAGCCAAATGCCCGAAGGCACGCTGCAAGCTTTGGTTTGCGACGGCATATTAGGCGGCGTGGGCAGCGTCATTGTCTTCTTGCCCAACATCCTGATTCTTTATTTCTTCATCTCCATATTGGAAGATTCGGGCTATCTGGCACGTGCCGCCATGTTGGCCGACCCGTTGTTCAACAAACTGGGACTGCACGGAAAATCCTTCATTCCCATGCTGATGGGTTACGGATGCAACGTACCGGCCGTCATGGCTACCCGTACGATAGAAAATCCCAAAAGCCGTATGATTACCATGCTGGTCACTCCGATGATTTCATGCAGCGCACGCATTCCGGTGTATGTAGTATTTGCCGGGGCATTCTTTCCCCAAAACGCCTCTACCGTCATGCTCTGCCTTTACGTGTTCGGGACAGGTATGGCCTTGTTTGTAGCATGGGTATTCAGCAAGATCTTCATGCGTCGGTATGAAAGCCATTTCGTCATGGAACTCCCTCCTTACCGCCTGCCCAGTTCGCGCGGTGTTTGCCGCCATACGTGGGAGAAAGGACGCCAATACTTGCGTAAGATGGGAGGCATCATCTTGGTGGCCAGCATCGTGATTTGGGCTTTAGGACATTTCCCCACGGGAAACGGTGAACTGACAGAAGCCGAACAACAGGAACAATCCTACATGGGCCGGATAGGCCATGCCATCGAACCGGTAATCCGTCCGTTAGGTTACGATTGGCGAATGGGCGTAGGTATCATAGCCGGTGTCGGCGCAAAAGAACTGATGGTCAGCACACTCGGAGTGTTGTACAACTGCGCGGCCGAAGACGCGGAACCGGAAACCACCGAAGACGCTTCGCAGACCCGCCTGGCGCAAATACTAAGTCAGCACACCACCCCCGAAGCCGCATTGAGTTACATGATCTTCGCACTGCTTTATTTCCCTTGTCTGGCTACGATTGCAGCCGTCAAAGGAGAAAGCGGCACATGGAAGTGGGCCATTTTTACGGCGGCATACACTACCCTATTGGCCTATGTGACGGCTTTTGCCGTCTACCGCTTGGCATTGCTCTTTTAAGTAAATCATAGGGTTTCCCGACGAGGGGAGATAAGCGCAAAACAGCCTCATCGGGAAACCTTTCCACCATTATCAACGAAACACTACATTTTATGCTAAAAAAGATTTTCGCACAAAGCGCAACCTTGCGCCTTGCATACTTGTCGTGTGCCACCGCAATCGGCATGCAGTCTCCACTTTTCTGCCAACGGGTAAAATGGGAAATCTCCGGAACGACCGAAGGACTGTGGAACATCACCGACGGGAAAACCGGCTGGTGTAACCTGCTTGAAGTCTCGGCAGAAACCGGACTATGGAAAGACGCACAACTGGAAACCGCAGCCATTTCTACTTACAATCTGGGGATTCCGGTAGCCGGAGACTTACAAGCATTCAGTTGTATAGATGCCGGTCCGGACAAGGCCTTCCGTCTCATCGAAGCGGGAATCCGGCAAAACATCGGTGACAAGGGTTCCGTATATGCCGGACTGAGAAATATCGACATGGACCACTTTACGACCCCATTCACAGCTCTTTTCACCAACGCCTCGCACGGAAACTTCCCTATCTTGTCGGCCAACTTCCCGTTAGCCACTTATCCTTTGGCAGCCCTTTGCCTGCACACGGAATTCTCCCCCTTGCCAGGTCTCACCTTTCGCGAAAGCCTCTACAACGGCGTGGCCAGCGACCGTATCAACCGTCAGTTCCGTTTCTGCCCCCGTAGCGACGGGATGTTCAACATCGGCAGCCTGTCCTACCACATCGGCGAAGAAGACCGCCATCATGGATATTACGCCGTAGGATATGCCCTCGGCTCCAGTCCGTCCGAAACATCCGCCGACAAAACTTTCAATTACGCTTTGTGGACCTTGATAGAACAACCCCTCCTGCATGTCGGCGAAAGCCATTTGGGAGCCATGTGGCAGGGTGGCACGTCGCCGGCTTCACGCAGCACATGCCGTCATTACTGGGGAGCGGGGCTTATCTGGAGTAACATTCCGCCCCGGATGACCCAAGTGGGATTGGTGGTCAACCGTGCCCTCTATGCCGACGGCCGGGAAACCGACGTGGAACTGACCGGAAGCTTTCCCGTATGCAACCATTTCACCCTCCAGCCGGCCGTACATTGCATCAACACCAACGGGAACTACACTGCGGCAGCACAACTGCGGGCCATATTGGAATTCGGAAACTGAACTGGGTCATAAAGGAAGATTGCCACGTCCGGCTCTCGTCTACTAAACATCAAAAACAGACAGGCAAAGACGGACAGCAAACGGAATAAAAAGAAAATCGCGATTAAGCGAGCGCAGACCGAGCTTGCTCGAAGTCTGCCGAGTGGGAGCGATTTATGCAAATAACGGCCTGTTTCCTTTTCCTTTCCCGTGGTTTGCAGTACCTTTGTGCGGCTAAACACAAAACATAACGACATGGCAACAACATCTCCTGCTTCGGCTGTTCCCTATACCCATACCCTTCCCTGCGGCATGCGCGTCATCTGTGCACCGTCGGCCACGGACGTGGTATATTGCGGCATCGCCGTCGATGCCGGCACGCGTGACGAACTGCCGGACGAAAACGGATTGGCACATTTTTGCGAGCACCTGACTTTCAAAGGGACGCACCGACGCCGCTCGTGGCATATCCTGAACCGCATGGAAAGCGTGGGAGGAGACTTGAACGCCTATACGGGCAAAGAGGAAACCATTTACTATACGGCTTTCCTGAAAGAACACTTCGCACGTGCCGTGGACCTGTTGGCCGACATCGTGTTGGGCAGCACCTATCCCCAAACGGAGATGAACAAAGAAGTGGAGGTGGTCATCGACGAAATAGAAAGCTACAACGATTCGCCTTCTGAATTGATTTTCGATGATTTCGAAAACCTTATCTTTTGCGGGCACCCCTTGGGACGTAACATCCTGGGCGAAGCCGGACGCCTGCGCGGATTCCGCAGCGAGGACATCCAACGTTTCGCCCGGCGGCTGTACCGTCCCGACCGGATGGTCTTCTTCGTCTACGGACGCATCGAACCGGCACAGGCCTGCCGGGAAATCACCAAAACCCTGAAACGGGTGGCCTCCTCCTTGCCCGAAAACCATCCTTTCCAAACGCTTCTCCAAGCAGACGCTTCCCCTGCGCGGCCTGACGGGAACGATGCCGGACGCACGGCTGTACCGGAATACCGCCCCCAGACCGTCACGCTGCACAAAGACACCCATCAGGCGCACGTCATGATAGGCGCACGGGCTTACAGTGCCCGCGACCCGCGCCACCTGAGCCTCTACCTGCTGAACAATATCTTAGGAGGCCCGGGCATGAACTCACGCCTCAACCTGAGCCTGCGCGAGAAGCACGGCCTTGTATATACGGTGGAAAGCGTCATGACCACTTACACCGACACCGGCTTGTGGAGCGTATATTTCGGATGCGACCCTCACGACGTGGCGCGTTGCCGCCGCCTCGTGCTGAAAGAACTGAGACGATTGGCCGAAGCCCCGTTGGCATCCCATGCGTTGGAAGCCGCCAAACGGCAAATCAAGGGCCAGATAGGCATCTCTTACGACAGCTTTGAGAACGTGGCGTTAGCCATGGGAAAAACGTTCCTGCATTATGACCGGGCACGCGACCTGAACCGTCTATACCAAAAGATAGACGGGCTGACGGCAGAAGGCCTCCATGCCGTGGCACAAGAGCTTTTCCGTCCCGAAAACTTGACATTCCTCATCTACCAATAACCCGTTCAGAAGGCGCGGAAATCACTGTCAGCACAAACGAAAATCAATCTGCGCCAAATGATTTTTCAATCTCAGTCGATTGATTTTTCATTTGGCGCAGATTGATTTTCCACTTTCCGGAAGGTCGTCAACCCTCTTCCGAAACGGGCTTCAGGACAGACTTAACCTACTCTTTTACTTCAAGATAACCTTTCGCACGACAGGCGTTCCGTCCCCATCGGTCTCGCAGACTACAAGATAGAGGCCACGGCTCATCCCGGGCACATCAAAAATATATACATTCCCGTCAGGACGGGCAAGGGCTGCCTGCATGCCTTCCGCTGTCACGAGACGCACTTGGCGCAACGGAACAGACGACCGTACCATAACGCGCCCTTGTGCCGTCCAGACTGCCACGTCCGGCATCGCCCCTACCTTTTCCACGCCGGAAGGGTCATACACCAATATGACTGCTTCCGAATCAGAAGTCTCGCCGAAACTTCCGGTAGCCCGCACGGTATAGATATTTTCACCAACAAGCGGCACGGCATCCGTAAAGTTCACATCCAATGTCTCGCCCAATTTGACACCGTTGCGATATACGGCATAACCCTCCACCAAGGTTTCCGACGGAGCGGAATAAATCTCCACGTCATCGATTTGCCACCAATAAGACAATCCCACATCGTTCGTATCATAGGCATGGAAAGCCACGCGCATGCGGTCGGACTGATAAGCGGAGAGGTCGATGGTGATTTTCACATATTGGTTCAGCACATCGCAGTCCTTGATTAAGTCGTACACCGGTGCCCATGTTTCCCCTCCGTCGGTACTCACTTCCACATAATAGTATTGGTCCTTGATGTCCTTCTGCGGAGCAATGGACTTGCTCCAGAATGACAATTCACGGCCATAAGCGAACACTGGAGAAATAAGGCGTTCGTCCTGATGCTTATCCTCCCAAGCACTCTTCATGTACATGGAATAATTTCCGCTGTAAGGCATGTAATTCTTGGCAGCCTCCTGCCACGTCCATCCCCTGTCACCGGCGTTCTTTATCGTCCAACCATTCGGATTGGCCGTATCTTCAAAACCGTCCGACAACACGGGAGCCCCCTCTTGCGGAGCCGTCCATGCCAGTTCCACCTTCCCGTCCTCCGTCACACGGGCGGACAACCCGGACGGGGGCAGGATGACATTGGACTGTTGATGTACGGTCAATATGGTTTTCAGCCCGGCATCCGAAGGCGAGGTGAAGGCCAATTCTGCCTTGCGCGTCTGCGCAGTGGCATTTTCAGACAGGGTTTCCAAAGTGACAGTGGTCTTTCCCGCCTCTCCCTGCTGCGGCGACAGTTTCAACCAATCGGGTAAGCCGGACACCGTCCAGTCCACATCAGCCTCCACCGAAAACTCGAGCTTGTCGCCCGCCGTGCCGCCAAACGTCACAGCTTCTTCGGACAGTTTGATCTGATGTCCCAGGTTCTCCAGATTGAACGAAAGGGTCTCGCCGCACGACGAGATATTCGTCAATGCGAAACGTGCCACCGTACCGTCGCTGTAAAAGGGCTTCACTTCCGCGTCTCCCCCGAAAGCCGTACGCCCGCTCTCCTCGCTGAAAGCCGCCTTTTCTATGTCCCCGTCGGCCGTCACCGTACCGCCTGGCCGGAAAACGTATACTTCGTCCAGACGGGTTGTCCCGTTATAGTTCACGTTACCGCCCGTATAAGCCGGATTGATGCGGTAAACCAACAAGCCGGATTCCGGCAGGCCGCCGTCAAACGTGCTGCCCTCCCTGCGGCGGTATTCCACCACAAAATATTCTTCGGAACCGACGGGCTTGATTTTATAAGCCACATTCTCTTTCTTCTCTCCCCCGACCGGGTTCAACACGTATGTGCCCGGTTCCGAAATCTCAGGAATCTCGTCCAACCAACCGCAATAGCGATACTTCGTGTAAGCCGACATCTGTTGGGGCACAAGAAGATTGTCCGACATCAAGTCCCAGACTCCGACGGGATTTAAATTGTCATTCACGTGATATAGGTCATACGTACCGAGAGAATGCGACATTTCGTGGCAAATCACTCCGGTGTTCAACGGTATGGGTTCCAACGAAGCCCAACCGTTCGCATCATCGAACACCATCAGGTAACCGACCAGTTTCTTACCTTTTATATATATGGCCTTTTCATCGGGCAAAGCCAGGTCGGAACGGTGGGGCCACAATAAATACTTGTTACTGAGGTCCGAACGTCCGCTCAGCACGATACACATGTTATCCACGATGCCGTCGCCGTCCGCATCCAACGGTGAGTCCTCCGGAAGCGCATCGGAAAGCCAGGCCGCCACTTCGCGGATAAGGGCTTGTTCCCGCGCCGCTTTGTCCACCTCGTCCTCATAACCTATGTCGTTGATTTCCCCTTTCGGCTTGTAATATCCCCGCTCCCTGTTGGCACGATAAGAAATGACCTTTCCGTCCACCGCCTTCGGATAAAAACTGCTTTTCCAAGAAAGCTGCCCGTAAGAAGCCTCACGAAAATAGTTGTATACGGAATTCGCCCCTGACGTAGCGTCATTAAACAACTGTTCATACATCGAAAAAGGATGCTCGAACATCTCGTCGTTATCCTCATCCAAGAAACGTACGAAACAAACTAAATTACTCAAATTTCCCTTGTTCTTCCCGGCTTGAACTGGAATAACACACAATATCCCCAAGAACAGGAGAAAAAAACTACAAGAATAAACTTTCACCATAACCCTTCGGCATTTGATTGATACTATGCGCAAAGATATTCATTTTTCCATACGACGCCGAGATTTACTTTCTTTTTTTCCATTCTTGGATGTAAAAACAGCTTTAAAATTCCTCATTTGCGTAAATCGGATACATTCCGAACAGTTCTACTCCTACACCATACAAGTTGGCTAAGAGTACATTGAAAACATATCTCTTAATAAGAGAGCGATTGCATAATTATGCAACTCTATAACACCCTCAAAGATAAGCAAAAGGATGAAACCCACAAAACAAAATGCATGTTTTCATATAACAAAGACTATAATTAAGTTCATCAAATAAGCATTTGACTCTTCATTTTGTAAGTGTGACTGCCAGGTGTAAATGAAACATCGCTCTCTTATTAAGAGAGCAACCGGTTCGCAGGAAGAATAAAAACGGACAAAAAGAGACTAAAAACTATTTCCTAATTAAAAACAAACGTCTATGAAGAAGTATCTACTCTCTATCCTATTCGCCATGTTCGGCATCGTCACTTATGCACAAACCGAACCGGCCATCACGTTAACCGTTGAAATCGACGGTAATGCACGCAATTTGGTCTTTGCCATGACAGAAACCGGTCATAAACTGCAAATCGACTGGGGAGACGGAAAACTCGTGGAAACAGAAGAAATTGCCGTAGCAGACGAATACGGTGCGACTACTACCGTAACCGGTACGCCCACCGGGGAAGGTATCATCAAAATCTATGGCAACGGCATCACTGTATTCGGCTGCGACTCACACCTGGAGGGAGCACATGTAACAGCCATTAACACATCGGCTGCCACCGACTTGAAAGAACTGAACGTGTATACCAACGCACTGAAGACATTGGACCTCAGCCAAAACACGAAGTTGGAAAAGCTGAACTGCTACAACAACGACTTGGAAACGCTCGACCTCACGGCCAATACGAAATTGACCCGCTTGGATGCCAAAGACACGCCCTTGACCCAAATAAACTTAACTCAAAATACGGAATTGGATTACTTGTCGCTCAACAACTGCCCGATAGAAGCCATCGACTTGTCGAACAACACGAAACTGTCGAGCCTGTACCTGCTGAACTGTAAACTCGCAAACATCGACCTGAGCAAAAACACGGCTCTTACTTATGTCAACTTGAACAACAACCAACTGACCTCTTTGGATGTGACAGCAAGCGAGGCTTTAGGCACCTTGTTCTGCATGGGCAACAAATTGACGGAACTCAAAGCCGACAACGTGACCAAAAGCGTGAACTGCAGCAAGAACAACTTCACGTTGGCTACCCTTCCCGCACTGCCTTGCAAGACATTCACCTATGCCCCGCAAAACGCCTTGCAGATTGCAGCGGAAGTAAAAGCGGACGAAACCGTAGACCTCTCGGCACAAAACCATATTACCGGACTGGCAGAGAGCCCACAAACGACCACTTACACGTGGATGACCGAGGACGGCACGGCACTCGTAGCCGGAACTGACTATACCGAAGAAGACGGCGTGTTCACCTTCCTGACGAAGCAAGACTCGCCCGTGTACTGCGAAATGACGACTGAAGCTTTCCCGAAATTCAGCGGTTCAAATACGTTCAAGACCACAACTACACTCGTGGAAGGCGGAAGCAATATAGAAGGCACTCGCCACAATGCCCCTGCCATTACGGCCACACGCGGCAACGTGCTGGTAACAGGATTGACAAACGGTTGCGAAGTGAAGGTTTACAACCTGTCCGGACAGGCCATTGCCGTACGGGCTGCAACCGGAAATGCCGTGAACTTCAGCCTCGAACCGGGCTTGTATATTGTAAAAGCGAATCACATTGCATGTAAAGTAAACGCCCAATAATATAGCACATATACCGGAGAGGAGGGTAAGACGAGTTCTCATCCTCCTCTCTTATCTTCTGCTGTCTACAAATCAATCATTCAAAAATAAGACGATTATGAGAAAAAGTACAGGAATAACTCTCGCCTTGTTGGCCACTTTGGCTGTCTGCCAACCAACCGAAGCCAAAAGAAAGAGCAAAAAGAACAAGAATGCAATAACGGCATTGGTAAAAGACTCCGTCAATGCCGATTATAAAAAAGTGACCAAAAACGCCGCCGTACAGAAAGGCTTGTTCACCACCTTATACAATGCCAAAGAAGGAAAACTTTACTTCGAAATCCCGGACTCCGCTTTCGGGCGTACCTATATCCTGGCCAACCGCGTAGCGGCTACGAGCAACACACGGGATTTCGTAGCCGGACAGATTGCCACACAGCCGCTATTAATCCGCTTCAGCAAGGACGAACGGAACGTGTACATACACCAAATACAAAGCAGCGACATCGTAGCGGGGACAGACCCCATAGAATCGGCTTTCGACAAGAACTTTTATGACCCCGTGCTGAAAGGATTCAAAATCGCGGCCCAAAACGGAAAGAACGTGGTAATCGACGTTACGGCTTTCTTCGGTGCCAACGAAAAAGCCATCAGTCCTATCAAGACCGATAATCCGTTAAGCAAACT
>OIWU01000490.1_pt1 | contig 49002 bp, 49 predicted proteins | sample 1587711 | NCBI WGS metagenome assembly OIWU01 (sample SAMEA3888909, study PRJEB22519) | human gut metagenome | biome: human gut; feature: human-associated habitat; material: faeces | place: Denmark | collected 2010 | reverse complement strand
AAATTTTCTCTTGGAATTTTTCAGGGTTGCATTGCTGTTTATTTGTCAAGGTCCTGTTTCATGGTAATATTGAGAATTACCAACGGAGAAGGAGGGATTTGAACCCTCGCGCCGCTATTAACGACCTACTCCCTTTCCAGGGGAGCCCCTTCAGCCTCTTGGGTACTTCTCCAAACATAGCTGAATCATAATTTTTATTTTATTACCATTGTCACTAAAGCTAGAAAGCTTTAACGGAGAGGATGGGATTCGAACCCATGCGCCCTCACGGACAAACGGTTTTCAAGACCGCCTCGTTATGACCACTTCGATACCTCTCCATGTCGTATCTTGGCTGTGTCTCTCAGCCGACGCAAGTGTTATTCTAACAGAGTTATTTTTTAGTGTCAACAACTTTTTACTAATTTTTTCATATTTTTATCAAAAAATTTCACAAAAATATTGCATACATTTTGCAGAAATTTTTCCTCCTTTTTTCCTATATTTATTTCTGCAAAAAACTCTCCGCAATTTTCAGGTCTTCGGGCGTGGTAATTTTAATATTTTCATAACTTCCCTCTATCAGTTTTACCCGTTTTCCGGAAAATAATTCCATAACCATCGCATCATCCGTAACCGTGATCCCCTGTCCGATCAGCCTTTGTTCTTCCGCCATCAGTTTGTCATAGGCGTTTTTGATCAGAGGAAACGCAAAAATCTGCGGTGTCTGCACCTGCCATACTGACTCCCGCCTGGGCGTATCCGCCGCAAAGCCGTCTTCATCGATAATTTTAATCGTATCCTTAACAGGCATTCCGAAAACACAGGCGTCATATTTTTTTACCGCTTCTATGCCCCTTTCAATCATCCCGGGGGTGGCAAAGGGACGGGCTCCGTCGTGAATCAGCACATAGTTGCAGGGCAAACCGTCAAGCGCGGCATTATGCGGCGCAAAGGAATTATTCATCATGACAGCATTCTGGGATACGGAGGTATTTTGCGCGGCTTCCAGCCCCAAAGCGACGGAATGGTAGCGTTCTTTGCCGCCGGGCACGATTTTTGTTACCTTCCGGAAACCGTATGTCTCCACGATTTCTCTTTTACAATATTCAATCTGGTCTTTTCCCGTTACAAGAATGATTTCGTCCACGGCGCTGTCTTCAAAATTTTTCAGAGTATAATAAAGAACAGGTCTGCCGCAAAGAAGCAAATACTGTTTTGCCACGTCAGAACCCATTCTCTTTCCCTGACCCGCCGCTAATACGATTGCGGTTGTCTTCATTTTTAGTTTCCTCGTTTCCACCCGGCGGCTGTCCCGGGCTTTTCCACGTCCTGTTTAGGCGCCCTGCCTGAAAGTACAGGGCATATGTCTGTCTCCCGTCCTGCCTGCAAGTCAAAAGGCACAACTTTATCTCTCGCCCAGCTTCAGATTGGGAACCGCGTTTAAGTCCCAGCCGCTTCTTGTTCCTTTTTGATATTCATAATATCCCGCCGCCGCGATCATCGCCGCGTTATCGGTGCACAAAATCGGCGAAGGACAATAAAATGTAATTTTACTTTTTGCACATTCCTCTTCAAAGGCTTTGCGAAGAGCGGAATTGGAAGCAACGCCTCCGGCAATGGCAAATTTATCAAAACCGTATGCCCGGGCTCCGTGCAGTCCGTGTTCTACCAACACGTCCACGACCGCTTTTTGAAAGGACGCCGCCACGTCCGCCGTGTTGACCGTTTCCCCTTTCATTTCACAGGAATTGAGATAATTCAAGACCGCCGATTTCAAGCCGCTGAAACTGAAATCATACCGGCTGTCTTCCACCTTTGCCCTTGGAAAATGAATCGCCTCCGGATTTCCTTCTTTGGAAATTTTATCGATCTTAGGTCCGCCCGGGTAGCCCAGCCCGATCGCCCTTGCCACCTTGTCAAAGGCTTCTCCCGCCGCGTCGTCTCTGGTGCATCCCAAAATATCGTATTCTCCGTAATCCTTCACAGCCACCAGATGCGTATGTCCGCCCGATACCACAAGGCAGCCGAAGGGCGGTTCCAATTCCTTATGCTCAATATAATTGGCGCTGATATGTCCCTCTATATGATGGACTCCCACCAGGGGTTTTCCGGCAGCAAAGGCAAGCGCCTTTGCAAAGGATACGCCTACTAAAAGGGCGCCTACCAGTCCCGGTCCGTAAGTTACCGCTATCGCCGTAATGTCGTCCAGGGTTTTCCCGGCTTCCTGCAGCGCCTGTTCCACTACCTGATTGATTTTCTCGATATGCTTTCTTGACGCGATCTCCGGCACTACGCCGCCATAGAGCGTATGCAGGTCAATCTGCGAAGAAATCACATTGCTCAATACTTCTCTGCCGTTTTTAACCACCGATGCGGCAGTCTCGTCGCAGGAGCTTTCTATTCCCAATATATAACTGTCTTCCGTCACTTGAAACACTTCCGTTCCGCCTTTCCTGCCTATTGATCCTGTCCGTCCGCCCTTTTCCAACCGTAAATTTTGTAATGGTCATTTTCGTCCTTGCGGAGGATAAAGCAAAGGGTCGTCTGATACAAAAGCGAATCCTGTTCGATATCGTAGACGCAGTAGAGCCTTGCCCATTCATAGCCGTCCTGGCTGAAATTTTCCACATCTACGCTGGAAGAAGGCGAATAAGCAGAAATCGTCCTGTCATTTGCCTTATATTCGTCAATATCTTTTTGCAGTAAATCGAGGTATTCTTCTTCCGTCTGGTTTGCAATCAGCTCATCGTCATAAATGCCCCGCATCTGCAAGCCCAATGCTTTTAATTCCTCTTCACTGTGTTCTTCATTATAAAAGCATTGTGTGATTTCGCTGAAATACTTTACCACCTCTCTTGGAGAGGGCGGATAATTCGTTTCCAGATTGCGTGCCAGCGCTCTCTGGGTCATCGTCATAATCTCCGCATCGGTCGTCTCCGTTTCCGGCACGTCTCTGTTTGAGAGATAAAAATAATATCCCAGCACCAGACACACCAGAACCGCTAGCAGAATCATACCTTTTATTCCCTTGAATCGTTTCATGCGTCACGCTTCCCTTGCTTCCTGATACAAACTCATTCTTCTTCAAAATCCAGTTCTATCGACTGTCCGTCTTTTGCCGCAACGGCGCCGGGAAAAATGCGTTTTACTTCCTTCATATATTCCTCGGGTCTTGTCAAAGACGGGCTGTAATGAGTCAGCCACATTGCCTTCGGCTGTGCCTTCGCCGCAATGTCCGCCGCCTCATAAAATGTCATATGCTTATATTCTTTTGCTTTTGCCTTCTTTTCGGGCTCTCCGTACATACCTTCCAGAATCAGCAGATCCGCCTCCCGGCTGTGCGCCGTAATCGCAGGCGTAGGTCTGGTGTCCGTACAGTAGGTTACCTTAATACCCTTTCTTGCATTCCCCATTACCATCTGCGGCGTATAGGTGCCTTCCGGCGTTTCCACCGTCTCGCCGTGCTGCAGGCGGTTCCAGCAGGTCACGGGAATCCCCAGCTCCTTTGCCTTCTCCAGTTGGAATTTTCCCTTTCGCTCTATTACCAGGCTGTAACCGTAACAAATAACGTTGTGGTTTACCCGGAAAGCATCAATATGGAATCCTTCAAATTGAAGAGTTTCCTCATTTTCCGTCAATTCCCTGCACTGTATCTCAAAGGGAAGCTCCGGCGCTATGACCCGCAATGCGGACACGACCCGGTTCAGCCCTTTGGGTCCGATCAGCAAAAGCGGCTCCGTCCGTTCAGCGTTGCCCATTGTCAAAAGCATTCCCGGCAGTCCGCTGATATGGTCCGCGTGATAATGGGTAAAGCAAATGATGTCAATGGGTTTGGGACTCCACCCCTTTTCCTTCATGGCAATCTGCGTTCCCTCTCCGCAATCGATCAATATACTTTTTCCGTTGTACCTCGCCATCATGGAAGTGAGCCAACGATACGGGAGAGGCATCATGCCGCCGGTCCCCAACAGACATACGTCCAACATAATTTACAAAAGCTCCGTTTCCTCCTTCTGAGAGACGGGGAGTAAAAAAGAATCGATCAAAGCGTTATAACACGCTTCGCACAAATCAAACTCCTGAATCAGTCCGTCATGCTCAGAAAAATAATCAAATTTTTGTTTGCCGTGAAAACAGCCTTCTTTCAGAATACCGTTTTCAACCGTCATCTTTTTACCGCACCGATTGCAGACAACCGTATGCAGTTCATCATTCATGTATGCTCTCATAACCCTCCACGTTCCTTTCCTGTTCTTTATAAAACCTTTGCACCAATTAGTTAGCTACTGCTAATCAACTTCATTATATAAGAACATGTGGTTATATTCCTAGCGGTAATTATTGCAACTGCTGCCTATCTTTTCCACATAATCAAAGCATCTTCCGCAGGCTTTTCATAAAAATTTTTTCGAGTTCCTTCAACCGTAAATCCCAGCGATTCATATAAAGCGATTGCCGGGGCATTGCTCTTTCTTACCTCGAGGGTAACCGCTTCGGCTCCCGCCTGCTTTAGTCTTTTTAACAATTCGGCAAGCATCCGTCCGCCGACGCCCTTTCCTCTGCAATCCGGAGCAACCGCCACCTGATTGATATCCGCTTCGTCTAAAATCACATATGCGCCGCAATATCCGATGACCCGGTCTTTTTCCCTTGCTACCAGGTAAAGCGCATTGGAGCGGTCGAGGATTTCCTCAAAAGACTTTGCCGACCACGGCATACTAAAGCATTCCGCTTCCAGACGGCTGACCTGCCCGATGTCCTTCTTTGTCAGTTTGTCTATCTGCATCCTTTTCCTCTTCCATCCGCTGTTTTTCCAGCCGCTCTCTTTCCGCCTGGGACAAACGCAGATATTCCGGTTTATGATCCCACGCTTTGACGGCTTTGCCTTCCCGGTAAAGCTGTTTTGCGCGCACCGCTATGCAGGAAGCATGCTGGCGGTTGCAGTTTGCCGGGGCAAACCCATAAGGGACCCGCAGCTTTTCGGCAATCGCCTGTGCAAACACAGGTACGCCGTCGCCTAAAAACACAACCTGCCGTCCCAATTCGTTTAACTGTGCGATCACTTCATCCATGGACTCCGCGAACTGTTCTTTGATGACCCGGAACGAAAATCCGGTTTCTTCCTCTTCATCTCTGTCAAAGGTATAAAATCCGGTATAGACCTGGTTTCTTCTGGCGTCCATAATCGGGCAGATCACGCCCTCGTATCCGAATAAATTGTACGCCATCCCGTCAATGGTCGGCACCTCGACAATGGGTTTGTTTAACGCTTCTGCCAGTCCCTTCGCCGTAGCGGAACCGATCCGCAGCCCGGTAAAGGACCCGGGACCCGCCGCCACCGCAACAGCGTCTATCTCAGACAAATCCAATTCTATCATTTTTTTGATCTCATCCAACATCGGAAGCAAAGTCTGGGAATGGGTTTTTTTATAATCAACGGTATATTCGGCAATCAGTTTTTCATCCTCGGTTACCGCTATGCTCGCCGTCATTCCCGAACTGTCAATCGCTAATAATTTCATAGCTCAATCTTTCTTTCTATTGTAACTTTTCGATAATCAAAGCCCTTTAACGGATTCTTTTCAATGGTAATCCATTTGGTCGTCTCAGGCATCAGTTCTTCGATCAGCCCCGCCCATTCTACCATGCAGAGCCCGTCTCCGTAAAAGTAATCCTCATATCCGATCTCGTCCATTTCTTCGGGATCGCCGATACGGTATACGTCAAAATGATAAAAGGGAAGCCTGCCGCTTTCATAAACCTGTACGATTGTAAAGGTGGGGCTGTTGACCTGCTCCTTTACGCCCAGCCCGGCGGCAACGCCTTTGGTAAAAACCGTCTTTCCTACGCCGAGATCGCCCGTCAGGGCATAGATTTCTCCCGGTTTTGCCTCTTTGCCGATACCAAAGCCCAATTCGTAGGTTTCCTTTTCACTGTTTGTTTCAACTATTGTTATGCTCATCTTTTCACTGTCTGATCTTTACTTTTTTGGGGTCCATATGAGTCGAAATAATCTGGATCAGTCCCATGGCATCCTCTCCGAGGTCCTTGCGCGGGAAAATAGAAGCCGCGTTTTTACCCGTATATATGATAATGCTCTTGGAAGTGGATACCGCTTTGATCATGTCCTCCCATTTCTGCATCTGTCTTACGTCTTCCTGGGAAACTTCCACGCCGTTTTCATAAAACGCATAATGGAACGGCTTTTGAAAGCCCGCCTGCAGCGCTTGTTTTTTCGCGGTTAAGTACAGGCTCCAGGGCAGATATAAAATAATAATCAGACCGCAGATCAGATACAGCACGCTCGCGCCTCTGACAAAATACAAAACTACCATCAGGATACCGATTACCGTACCGATCAGTCCCGAAAAAGAAGTGTACACATGCCTTAGGAAATAATCATACAACGCTCCGGTCGTGATCTGAATATCCACCTCATATAAAGCGTCTCCTTCCGGTTCTATCCCCGGCTGTTGTGTCTGCTCGGTTTGTTCGCTCATTTCATTTTGTTTTTCTTCCATTTACAATATGTCTTCCCTTCGTCATTTCTCCTCATAAGACATAGCCATACACCATTATTATACTGGATTTCCAAAAAATCGCAAGCAAAACCCGCCGAATCGGCAAAACCACGGAAAAGGGGCTGCCGCATTTATAAATTTTTGTATTGATCAAAGGAACCCTTTATAAAAACGCCGGTACTTAATCCGCGTATTTTGCGGATTTATGTACCGCTGCGTTTTTGTAGAGCGAAAGCGTGTTTTCGTGATCAATATAAAAATTTATAAATGCGGCAGCCCCTTCCTCTTTATTCGTGGCGCAGGGCTTCAATAGGGCTTAGTTTTGCGGCGCGTTTAGCGGGGTAAATGCCGAAAAAGATTCCGACTCCCGACGAGAACAGGGTCGCCATAAGAACGATAGCCGCCGAGATTTTTGCCGGAAAGCCTAGCGCGCCGCAGACAAGGCAGGCGCCGGCGGCTCCCAGCACAATGCCGATCAGACCGCCTAACAGTGTAATGATTGCCGACTCAAACAAAAATTGCAGCAGGATGGATTTCGTCCTGGCTCCCAACGCCTTGCGGATACCGATTTCTCTGGTCCGTTCGGTAACGGACACCAGCATGATATTCATAACCCCGATGCCGCCTACCAAAAGGGAAATCGCCGCGACAAACACAATAAACACAGATATCATACTGATAATTCCCGTAATCTGTTCCATCTGGTCGCTGAAGCTTTCTAACAGGATTACGCCCTGTCCCTTTACTTTATGTCTGATCTCCATTAAGTTGACCGCCGCCGCGGCAATCTCCCCGGAATACTCCGGCGCTTCACCGAAAATATAAAAGCCTCTGATATCTTCTATATTTTCGCCGAACGCCGCTTCAAAAGCGGTAATGGGCATTTCCAATTCCACCTGTTCATAATAATTCATGGAATTTAACAGGGTCGACGCATTGTCGGCACGGATACCCACAATCCGCAGTTCCACGGTATGATTGCCTTGGGTCAGCTCGAAGGTCTTACCGATGACATCCAGCGTACCGAACATAGACATCGCGCCGCTTTCCCGAAGCACGCATACCTTTGCTCCGCTCTCCACATCGCTTTCGGTAAAATAAGCGCCTTTGATAATCGCTTCCGCCGCCGTATATCTTAACGCCTCGTTTCCGGCGCTGGCGTATGCCTGAAAATCTCCTTTCGGTCCCATGGCGCTTCCATAAAGAGCGTTCATTGCCGTAGCGCCTTTTACATGAGGAATGCTTTCCGCGACCGCTTCAATATCCTCATTGTCAAACGTCACTTCTTCATAATTCTCGTTCCCGTCGGAATAAAGATACAATTGTCCTCCCGCTATGCCGTTTAACTCGTCGCTGATATAACCCGACACGCCGTTTCCGATGGAAATAATCATGATAACCGAAGAAATGCCGATGATGATGCCTAACATCGTCAGGACAGAACGTCCCTTATTGCTGCGGATATTTTTTAACGCCATTTTCACATATTCTAAAATCTGTCCCATAAACATTCTACTCCTCTGTCACAGGGGTTACCGCCATGCCCTCTGCCAAATCCGTAGTCACTTGCGTAATGACCTGATCCCCAACGCTTAAACCGCTCAGAATCTGCACCCGGGTGTCGGAGGAAATCCCCGCTTCCACATCTTTTCTAACGATTACGCCGTTTTCGATCACATAGCAGAAGGCGCCTTTGGTATCATAATTTACGCTTTCAATAGGAGCCAGATATACGTTTTCTTCTCTGTCGCTTTCTATTTTTACCTTCGCCTCAATGCCCAGATAAATCGCATCGTCCGGGTTGTTGATATGGATATCCGCCGTAACCGTGGACGCGCCCGCCGCATTTACCTTTGCCATGCCGTCAATCCTTGTCACAACGCCCTCATATTCCCGCCCGTTGATCGTGATAACCGCCTTCTGACCGACATCGATCTTGGAAAGATCATATTTGGTCACTTCCACGGAAACCTTCATATTTTCAGTGCTCTGAAGCACAAATATCTGCATCCCTTCCGTCACGGTCTGTCCCGCCACAGCGTCAACTTCAGTCAAAACACCGTTAAAATCCGCATGGACCCCTGCCTTTGCCAGCTCCAGCTCCTCCGAAGCCTGCTCTTTACTCAGATTGTTCAATTCGCGCAGCGCGGACTGCTGCGCCTGCTGGCTTCCCAGCGACGGATCGTCTCTTTGTTCCGCCTTATACTGCTGCGCCTGTGCTTTGTATTCGTTTAAGTCATTGCTGCAAACGGTAACCGCGCCTTCCAAAGCCGCATAATCATACTGCGCCATTTGCGCCGCCAATTCATTCAGCCTGTTTTCTCCCTGAGTAACCAGATTGGTAAGCTCGGGATTGGGCTGCTCGTTTTCCGCCTGCTGTATCTTGTACTGATCTACCGTTGCCTTCAGAGTATCGTATTCATTTTTTACCGCAAGCGCTTCATTATACTGCCTGGTCGCAGATTCCAGACAGGCGGAATAATGATTGACATACTGCATCGCCTCGTCATAATTGCGCGCCGCTTCGGTCTGCTCCTTCTGCGACTGCTGCAGCGTCTGCATCGTCGCGTCGATTCCGTAGCCCTCCGCCTTTGCCTGCAGCGCAGCCTGCTCGCTGTTTTTCTCCAGTTCCTCCAGATCATAGGTCATCAGGGACGCTCCCGCCTTTACCTGATTCCCCGCGACAGCGTCCACCGTCCCGACCCTGCCGGAAACCGGTGCAAAATAGGTCTTGACCTCTTCCGATACAACGGTGCCGGAATAGTCCATTTCCTCTACGATATCTCCCTGCGAAACGGTTGCCGCCGCAACGGGCATTGCCGCGGGAGCGCCTCCGAGCACCGCCACATTCAGTATGATAACCGCCACGACTATCAATACCGCTCCAATGATGATCCATTTTTTCTTTTTAATCGATTTCGTTTTCATAATCCGCTTCAACCCTTCCGTCTTTGATTCTGATAACCCGTTTTGCCTGTGCCGCAATTTCATTATCATGGGTAATCAGAATGACCGTCCTTCCTTCTTGATGTAATTCCTTTAAAATCCGGATAATTTCCTTGCTGGAACCGGAATCCAGATTGCCGGTGGGTTCATCGGCAAGAATAACCGGCGGCGCCTGGGCAATCGCCCTTGCGATCGCTACGCGCTGCTGCTGCCCGCCCGACATTTCCGACGGCTTGTGCTGCATCCGCCTGGCAAGACCGACTTTTTCCAGTGCTTTGACGGCAAGCTCATGGCGTTCGCGTTTGCCGACTCCCCGGTAGAGCAAAGGCAGTTCCACATTTTCAATTGCCGTAAAACTCGGTATCAGATTAAATCCCTGAAAGATAAACCCGATTTCCTGATTGCGGATATCGGATAACTCATCGTCGGTCAGATGGGAAACAGACTGTCCGTTCAGGATATATTCCCCTTCGGTAGGCACATCCAGACACCCAAGCATATTCATCAGCGTAGATTTACCGGAACCGGACTGTCCGATAATCGCCACAAACTCTCCCGTATTGACGGTCAGGCTCACATGGTCCAAAGCGCGCACCTCGTTTTCGCCGGGATTATAAACCTTACAGATATCCTCTATTTGTATCAGCACACTCACAATACTCCTCCTTTTTCAGATTCTGCTTTTATATGTACCATTGTATTATTGTATTGATGCAATATTGTATTACTTGTCTAACACAATAATATATTTTTGTGTTTTTGTCAATATAGATTTGTTTACAATTTGTTCAAATCTGACTTGACGAATCCTGTTTTGGACACTATACTTGTATAAAAATAAGGCAATTCTTCGGGGTTGGGTGCAATTCCCTACCGGCGGTAATGCGAAAGCTAGTCCGCGACCCATGTATTTTCATGGCTGATTTGGTGAGATTCCAAAACCGACAGTACAGTCTGGATGAGAGAAGAAAGTCAAGCAAATCTTTTATTGATTTGGCTTTTGCATGAAATCATATCTGAGTATTGATTACTTATGAATTTATGATAACCCCGATGAAAACATGTCTCATCGGGGATTTTTTTATGCGAAGAATCGTCCTTACAAACCGCGCAATGCGCTAAATTGAAAGGAGATCACAAACAATGAGTGACACAACCATGACACAAAAAAATGCAGCCGCGCCTGCAAAAGGTGCAAAGAGGATTGACATCCGCACGATTACCGGAACGGGTATGCTGTCCGCGATCGCATACGCGCTGATGTTTTTGGATTTCAGCGTACCGTTTATGCCAAGCTTTATTAAAATGGATTTATCCGAGCTGCCCGCGCTGATCGGGTCTTTTGCCTACGGTCCCATTTCGGGCGTAATCATCTGCCTGATCAAAAACCTGATCCATCTGACTATCTCCAGCACGGGCGGCGTCGGCGAATTGAGCAACTTCCTCTTAGGCGCTTCTTTTGTACTGGTAGCGGGATTTATTTACAAATGGAAAAAGACCCGGAAGGGCGCGCTGATCGGCTCTGTAGCGGGCGCTTTTACCATGGCGGTTTTCAGCGTTTTTTCCAACTATTTTCTTGTTTACCCGATTTATTATAACTTTATGCCGCAGGATTCCATCCTCGCCGCCTATCAGGTTATCTTCTCGGGCGTAAACAATATTTTGGAATGTCTGATCGTCTTCAACGCGCCGTTTACGTTTATAAAGGGAATTTTCAGCGTTATCATTACGTTTTTGATTTATAAGAGATTATCCCCGATTCTGAAAGGAACGCAGGCGTAAAAACGCAGCAAGCAAATAAAAAACCGCCCCGCGGACAAGCCGTGTCTTTTTAAACTCCGACACGATTTGCCTGCGGGACGGTCTCTTTACGGCTTAAGCCTTCCTTTTCTTATCTTTCACCTTTTCTTTTGCAAAACGCCCTCTCACAGATCCAAAGCAGCACGCAGCCGGCTCCATAGCAGACAATATCTTTGATATCAAAGGTAGCGCCGAGTACCGTCCTAAGAAACGGATTGTTTTCCACTCCCAGGATTTCCACCAGATGAAAATATTGCAGCGTTTCCACCGCCGCGGCAAACAGGAAAATGATCCCGGGCAGCCATCCGCTTTGCGCCGGGCTCTCCGGCAGCCATATCCTGACGAAGAAATAAAGCACGACCACGACCAGTACATCGCCAAGATACGGACGCACAAAGGTATCGTGAACGTATAGGGCAATCAGAACTTCAATTGCCAGAAAAAATATGAAAAGAAGGAAGTTGTGAAAACGTTTTTTGTGCATTGGCGCGGGACCTCTTTCATAGTTTGATATATTCCATCTATCGCTCTCTGTTTTAGTTTAATTTATAGTACACTATAAATCAAACTAATTGTATATATTTAATCAAACTTTCTTACCCCCTCACAAACGCTCTCCTGTACGCCCTGATAAACACCCCCAAAATCAGCGCCACATTGCAAAGCAGAATGACCGCCGTCTCCGGTTCCAGTTTGACCGCATCTATATTGTTTACAAGCAGAAACAACTGTTCCGAAAAGATATACTTTGCAATTCTTTCAATATTTTCATTAAACATGGAAAGCATCGGCAAAAATGACAGTACCATCATAACCGGGACGGAAACGGACGTCGCCATCATCTGATTGCGGCTGAGCACACCGATCGCCGCGCCTGCAAGAAATGATGCAAAATGTCCGAAAATCATGATCATCATAAAAAGCAGCAGACTTTTCCCCTGATATCCTCCCGCCGCTCCGATCATCAGAGAGCCCAGGGAACATGCCGTAATGATATAGACTGCGTTTCCGGTCAGAAAATCCAACGCCCTGACGTTGTACATCCGCATAACCCGCAAGGTATTCTTTTCCTTCTCCTCGGATATAATTGCCGCCGCAGTTGTCAGCGGCGCCATACCCACATACATGACCGCAAACAGATTGGCAAAAAAATGGTCCGGCATATTAGGGATGTGCACCGCGTTCTCCATAATTGTCGTCATACAGAGAAACATCAGAAACTGTATGAGAATCGTCTTATTTTTAACGGTATCCTTGATTTGTTTCCATAAAATCGCCTGCACATGCGTGGTCATCTATCCAAAGTCCTTCCTGTCAATGCTATAAATACGGTTTCCAGATTCGGTTCCGCGGAATGAATGGTTTCCAGCGTCCCGTTTTCGATATAGGAACCAATCAGTCCGCCGTTTTCCCGTGTTCCTTCCAGCACAAGCTCTTCCCCATCGGTTAGCCGGAGTAAAAATTGTTTCCGACGATAATATTTTCTGCAAATATCTCCCGGCGCTCCCTGTTCTACGATTTTTCCTTCGTTTAACAGCGCGATACGGTCGCACAGCTTCTCGGCTTCGTGCATATTGTGGGTTGTCAGAAAAATGGTCGCGCCTCTCTTCTTTTCTTCCAAAATCATCCGGTGAATGGCTTCGATGGTTGTCGGGTCCAGCCCGCTTGTGGGTTCGTCTAAAAACAGAAGCCCTGGCTTCCTTAAGATTGCCCTGGCGAAAGCAAGGCGGTTTTTCATTCCTTCGGATAACTCCATAACCTGCACTTTTTTCGCTTCCCGTAAGCCGACGCTATCCAAAACGGCGTCTATCTCCGCGTCCTGTTGCTTTCCCCTGCCGTTTCCGTCCAGCATCCGAAAAAATTTCAAATTATCATAACAGCTCATTCTTTCATACAGTCCGAAACTGTCCATCATAATCCCAATCCGCCGGTTATCCTCCGCCGTCATACCGGTCGCTTTTTTCCCGAAAAGGAAACACTCTCCCCCTGTCGGATTCAATTGTCCCGTCAGAATATTGATCAATGTAGTCTTTCCCGCGCCGGAAGGACCTAACAACCCGAAAATTTTTCCCTCCGCGACCGCAAGGTTGATATGGTCAAGCACTGCCTTTTTGCCGAAACAATGGCTCAATTTTTTTATGCTGACTGCCTCTTTCACCTTAACTTTCTCCCTTCAGCCGTTCCAAAGCCTCCTGCATTTTCCGGTTATCGCTTTTCTCCTTCAGTACAGAAACGCCTGCGCTGATCAGCGCGCAGACAAAAAAGCAGAGAAAAAACATAACCCAAGGGCGCGCCTGCCCTACCGGGAACCATTCAAAAACCCCCGCAAAGATACCCACGGAGACGATCACGCAGGCAAACATCAAAACGCTTCTGAACGCGATCCCAAGATTTCTGATCAGGATATCCGTAAAAAACAACTGGCGAAATCCGGAAATCACAAACGCCATCAACAGAAACTGTCCTAATGTGGCAACGGAAAGTCCCTCGCTTCCCAGAGCAAAAATGCTGGAATACCCCTTTGCTTCCGTGCCAAACAGGAGACAAAAGCCGGAAAGGCACAGAACCGAAATACCAAAAATAATCATAACCTGCGAAAGAAAATCAAATATCGTATTTTTCCTGATCATCTAAATTACCCCCAGTCTTTTCTTGATCTCATCGGCGTATTGCCTGGATACCATAATCTGTTCGCCGTTTTTCAGCGTTAAGCGCAGCTTTCTTTCCACGTCGTTTCTTAAAGATTTCACAAATCTGATATTGACCAGACAGGACTTGCTGACTCTGAAAAAACTGCCCCGGCAGAGCCGTTCTTCCATTTCATAGAGCTTTAACTTTGATTCATAAACCGCTTCCGGCGTATAGACAAAAGTTTTCCGCTCCAGCGCCTCCACATAGGAGATCTGCTCCACATCCAGCAAATGTTTCTCCCCATCCTTTATGACCAGCATCTGCTGATTCAACATTCTCAGGGTCGCAACAATATTTTCCACTTCAGCCGTCAGCTCTCTGGCGTTGATCACAATTTCCGTCTCTTCTTTTTTATCATCCACATTGATTACAATTTTCAATCCTTACACCCTCCTGCAACCACTTTAACATATCCGCCCTCCGAATCAACCCCTTGCGACCTGACCTGCCGTTTTTGATGCGCCAGTTTCCCGGTTGCCGGAAAGTAAATTGTTTTCATACCCCAGGCAATGTGATAAAATGGAAGAAGAAATGCGATAAAGCGAAGGTCATGGGGATTGCAATGAAAGAATACAACCTTAAACTGGACTATTACAGTCTGCTCAATTTGCATAAAGCACTGTTAGAAGCGAAGTTTCATACAATGCCGGAGAATGAATCGGTTGCGGGAAGTCCTCTTGTTGCCGACCTATACATTCAAATCAGGGATCTGTTAATAGAGAGTCAGGACGGAAATCAATGGAAGGATTGGTTTCAGTTAAGTAACAGACCGGACCGTAGAAACCAGGCGATTCTTTTGATGCAGAAATGTAATCGCTGGGACAGGGCAACTGCCGATGAAAAACGCAAAATTGCCAGGCATTATTTAGCTCCGTTTCTTTTTGATGACGAAGAATTACAGCATGTAATAGCGGAAGCAGACAAACGTAGAAAGGAGTGCCCCATGAATAAAGATTTTCCGATAAACCGCTTTCACTTTTCCAATCTCATTGAGCAAATACAGAGAGGTGCCATATCAGACAGAATGACTGACGGCAACACCGGAATAGAATTTTACGGCGGCGACACGATCTCTAAAGAGGATTTCATCGACTTGCTTGAAAATTTTAATCAGATTGATAACCTTGCACAAGATCACAACAGGCAGGAATATGAAAAACATGCACAGCTCGACGTTAAAAATTTTCAGTTTGAACCGTCATGGGTAAAAATCGCTCCCGATCACATCATCGTTGGATATGTCGGTATTTATGTAAATGCGGAATTTAGTTTGACCTTTTCAAAAATCAATGATAAATTTGTTTTCATAAAATAACAGTTTTCAGGAATGGTATTGGTATGAGTGAATTTGCAGTTCAATTTTTAAATGAGGAAGATATTCCGATCACACAGGAGACAATAGACGAACTGGTTTGCAAGATCCGGGAAAATCAGTATAAGACTGCATGTCTGGCTTTAGATGAATACGGAGAAGAGGATTTTCTCTCCGTTGACATGGATAACGGCTGGGCTGCACTTGCGTTTCAAACATGGGACGACGACGGAGAAGCACATCTGTATCAACCTGTCAATCCCAACTATCCCAACTCCCGGGAAACTGCTCCCGTGTGCATCGGCGGACAAACTCCGGTACTCAAACGGAATGCGCTCGACCATTTGGAGCTGGCTGCCGAATGCGTTCTATATTTTGCCAGAAACGGAGCGTTATATCCCGAATTAGAGTGGGAGGAAACGTCGGTACTTAATCCGCGTATTTTGCGGATTTAGGTACCGCTGCGTGTTTATAGAGCGAAAGCGTGTTTCCGTGATAAATATAAAATGTAGAATGCGGCAGCCCTCTGAATATCTCCTAAAACCTCATGGTCAGTTGTATTCTCTTTTTCGCCGGGTCAACGCTCAGCACTTCCACTTCCACAATATCTCCGACGCTGACCACCTCCAAAGGATGTTTGATATAGCGGTCAGTAATTTTGGAAATGTGTACCAACCCGTCCTGGTGCACACCGATATCCACAAAGATACCGAAGTCAATGACATTGCGGACGGTGCCTTTTAAACGCATACCCGGTTTCAGGTCTTCCATTTCCATAACATCGCTGCGTAGGATCGGCGCAGGCATGTCTTCACGGGGATCTCGGGAGGGCTTTTCCAGCTCCTTTGCAATATCCCCCAGGGTCAGCTCGCCGACGCCCAGTTCTTCGGCAATTGCCCTGCTTTCTCTGCTGCCTGCCTTCGGCAGTTTAATAGCCGCATGTCCCACATCTCGTAAGGAAAATCCCATTTTAGCAAGAAGCATTTTTGCCGCTTCATAGGATTCGGGATGGACGCTTGTAGCGTCTAACGGATTTTTACCGTTCCGGATTCGCAAAAACCCGGCGCACTGTTCATACGCCTTCGGTCCCAGCTTTGCCACCTTCAAAAGCTGTTTTCTCTCCGTAAACGCACCGTTTTCTTCCCGGTAGTCCACGATATTTTTGGCGATAACCTTGCTGATGCCGGAAATATAGGATAATAACGGCGCCGACGCCGTATTCAGATCCACGCCGACGCTGTTGACGCAATCCTCCACAACGCCCGTCAGCGCTTCGTCCAGCTTTTTCTGGTTCATATCATGCTGGTACTGACCGACGCCGATGGATTTCGGATCGATCTTTACCAACTCCGCAAGGGGGTCCTGCAGTCTTCTGGCAATGGAAGCCGCGCTTCTTTGCCCCACGTCAAAATTGGGGAATTCCTCCGTGGCAAGCTTGGAAGCGGAATACACCGAAGCGCCCGCTTCATTGACGATCACATAGGATACGGGAAGCCCCGTTTCCTTGATAAATGAGACAATGACCTGCTCCGATTCTCTTGAGGCGGTACCGTTTCCGAGAGAAATCAGGGATACGTGATATTTCTCTATGAGCTTTTTTAATTCCGCCTTCGCCTCCGTCACTTTATTCTGGGGTGCGGTAGGGAAAATTACCTTTGTGGCAAGCACTTTGCCCGTCTCGTCCACCACGGCAAGCTTACAGCCTGTACGAAACGCCGGGTCCCAGCCTAAAACCACTTTTCCCGCGATCGGCGGCTGCATCAGAAGCTGTTTTAAGTTTTTGCCGAATACGCTGATGGCTCCCTCTTCCGCCTTTTCCGTCAGTGCGTTTCGGATCTCTCTTTCGATGGAGGGCGCAATCAGTCTGTCATAACTGTCCGCAACAACTTCCTTGAGCACAGGCGTAGTCACGGGATTGTTTTTTCTGATAACCTCCTGTTCCAGATAACGCAGGATCTGATCCCGGGGGGCTTCCAGCTTCACATTCAATATTTTTTCCGCTTCCCCGCGGTTGAGGGCAAGGATTCTGTGTCCGGCAATTTTTTTCACGGACTCCGAGAAATGATAATACATTTCGTAGACGCTCTGGGTCTCCTCGTCTTTTGCCTCGCTGACCACCACGCCGTCCGCCTCCGTCATCTTACGGATTTTGGTCCGGTAATCCGCCTCGTCGGAAATCGCCTCCGCAAGAATGTCCTTCGCCCCGGCAATTGCCTCCTCTGCACCGGCAACTCCTTTTTCTTCATCTATGTAAGCGCGCGCTTCTTCCTCCAAAGGCTTTCGGGTCATTTGCAGATAAATAATGTTTGCAAGCGGTTCCAGTCCCTTTTCCTTTGCCACGGACGCCCTTGTCTTTCTTTTGGGCTTATAGGGGCGGTATAAATCTTCTACGGCAACCATGGTCTGCGCCGCTTCAATCTTCGCCTTCAATTCTTCGGTCAGTTTCCCCTGCTCTTTTATACTTGCAAGCACGGTTTCCTTTCTCTCCTGAAGACCTCGCAGATAAACAAGCCTTTCGTGGAGATTCCGGAGCGCTTCGTCATTGAGCGCCCCGGTTGCTTCTTTTCGGTATCGGGAGATAAAGGGAATGGTGTTCCCTTCGTCAATCAGTTTAACGGCAGCCTCCACCTGCCATTTCTGTACTTTTAATTCTTCGCTTATAACCTTTATGATGTCCATGTTTTTCTGTTCTCCTACTGACATGCCGCCATCAGATAAATCAGCGGCGAATTCCAGTATACGGTTACCTCGTTACAGGAAAAGCTCTGCGCGTTGTCCACATAGCATTTTGCCGGAGCCGTTCCGCTCATGGTAGCCTTCGCATAGGGGTCTTCCAGATTGCTGTCCGCTCCGCCTACCAGCATACCGGGCATCGACTTGTCAAGTACCTGGGAAGGTCTGTGGTGTGTGTGCTCCGGCGACAGGCTTCCGAATCCTGTCAGGAAGCAATAGGAATTTGCGTTATTGCCCAACAGATAATGCAACTGCGCCTTCGCAAGATTTTTATATTCATCGTTTCCGTTAATTTCATCTAACATCAGCAAGAGCATACCGTTATTGGCGATGCTCATATTGCTGCCCCAGGGATAGGTTCCGCTGACGGAGCACTGATACGTATCGGCGCCGGCGCTCTCCAAAATGCTGTCCGCCGAATACTCCAGCTTATCCACTACGCTTGCCGCGTATTCCTGATTGGTATAATCGCTGGTCAGATAAGCGTAGCCGCCGTAGAAACCGACCTTTTCCCAGCCGAGACCGCCCTGAACGGAAAGGTAAGAAGTTTCCGTTAAGGCTTCTTCATATTTTGCCTCGCCCGTGGTTTTAAACAGCTCTGCATTTGCCCAGAATATTTCATCCGTATCCTTTTCGTCAGGATATTCTCCGGTCACGATTTCTTCGGGATTCACGAAGCCTGATCCGTTGTCGCTGGTTTCCAGATAAGCCATTGCCTTCTCTGCCGCCGCCAGGCAGGTGTCCGCATACTCGCTGTCAATGTCTCTGTATACTCTTGCCGCCATCGCCATAACCGCCGCAAAGTCCCCGGTCGCACAGTTGGACATCGGAGAAAGCAGCAACTGATCCGTCTCATCCTGGGGCATAACCGTCTCCGGGAAGTTCGCGCAGGTTACCTTGTGGTAAACGCCGCCGCTTTCGGAATCCTGCATTTTTAACAGCCAGTCCAATTCATATTTCGCTTCGTCCAGAATATCGGGCGTACCGTTGCCGCTTTCGGGAATGCCCGCATCATCGCCGAATACATCGGGATAGCTTTCATAAGCAAGCATAATATCGGCAACCGCCTTCGCGCCGGATACGACATAACGACCGTAATCGCCTGCGTCATGCCATCCGCCGGATACATCCACCGTAGCGCTGTTCGTGCTTGCGTATACGACCGCCCCTTCCGTATGGCAGGCGGGATGAGCAAAATCACCCGCATACTCCGCTGTCAGTTCTTCTCCACACCGCTGCAGATACAGCATCCTGACCGCCGCGTCAAAAGCCTCGTGGTACACATTTTCGCCGATTTCAAATTCATAGGATTCTCCGCATTTTTCTCCTACGATCTTATAAGTGCCGGGAGTCTTCCATGCGCTGAAATCCGCCGCGCCCTCGTTCTCCCGGGTATTTGTATTGGTAACCGCTTCCGAAATGGTTCCTTCAAATACGCTTTCGCCTGTCGACGCGTCCACAACCGTAAATGTACTGTCGATTTCATCGCCTCTGAATACGGCGATTTTTTCATCCTCCAGCTGATATCCCAGTTGGTTGATCTGGATATCCGGCGTTTCGATCGCCGCCTGGGGAAGCGCGCGGTTGCTCTCGTCGATACAATACAATTCAAAATTATCAAAGAATATGTCATGGGCGCCGATGGCTTCATCGGTACCGCCGTATAATCCCATGTTAAAGCAAAGTCTCGGAGCCGGATCGCTGCCTTCCTCCATCGTAAAGGTAAAATCAAAATGCTGTGTCTCAGGCGTCAGAGTGATCCCCTCTCCGGTATAAGCATGATAGTCGCCGCCGTTGATCTGAATGCGGTACTCGACGTCCCTCTCCGCAGTCGCAGACGCGTCAAAGGACAATTCATAGACGCAGCCCGTCTCCAGTGCGAATCCGTCATAATACAGTTGGACGCTGTGCTCCTTGGTGCCGAGCGTCGTGATCTGTACTTTGAGCCTGCCTTCCTCGTCTACTGCAATGACCGCGTTTCCGCCGTTAAAATAAGTGTTCCATTTACCGGTCCCGTTGGAAAAATCTCCGTTGTCAATCATATTGTATCCCATCAGGGATTCGACTTCCCCGGTTTCTTCCTCCTGAGGTTCTTCCTCTTTTTCGGTTTCCTCCTGCACGGTTTCCGGCTCTTTAGCGGGCGCCGCCGCTTCCTCGCCTCCGCTGCCCCCGCATGCCGTCAGGCTGACGCACATACTGACGCATAAAAACAGAGCTAACAATTTTCTTTTCATCATCCCCATTATTCCTCCCTGGTTTATTTCTGACTGCCGCTCTTTCAATTGGCAATTTTTGCAATTCTGCTTCTTTATTATATTAGAAAATAAGGCTTTATTCAATGCGGAAATCGTGATAAAATAAAGTTAATTATGGAGGTACGTCATGGATTACAATACTCAGCCACAGCAGATGCCGCCGCGTTCGGAGATCAGTAAAAATGCTTTCCTGACCGCATCCGTCATCTGTGCCGTCTTATCCCTGATGAGCAGCTGCGTCATTTTTGCGGCTATGTTTTTTGCTGGAATGTCCATTTTATTCGCTGTTTTATCCAAGGGAAAAGAGTTAAAAATAGCACTTGCCGGCAAGACCGCCGTTATTGTTTCCGCCGCGTCACTTGCATTCAGCGTTATCATAACCGCTTTTTCCGTCTATACCGTTATGAGCAATCCCGAGACGCGCCAGGAATTTTATGACCAATATGAAGAAATGACAGGTATTTCTTTGGAAGACGAAATGAATCAGTTGGAATCCCTGTATCAGCAATAAGGAGGTGCAGCTTTATGAATTTACAGATTCAGACTTCCCCTTATCCGTTATCCGGCGCCTATGGAACGGGCGAAGGCGAAAAACGTCCGATCCTCAATCCCGGCGAATCTATGGAGAAAAAGCCCGGCGCAAAATCCTCGCCCGCAGAATGCGAGACCTGTAAGAACCGGAAATACCAGGACGGTTCCGACGAAATGGTTTCCTTTAAGTCGGCGACCCATATTTCACCGGAAGCCGCAGGCGCGGCAGTCCGCAGCCACGAACAGGAGCACGTATCCAACGCATACAAGGACGCCGCAATGAACAACGGCAAGGTATTGCGCGCCAGCGTCTCCATCCATACTTCGGTATGTCCGGAATGCGGTCGCTCTTACGTCTCCGGCGGAACGACGAATACACAGATTAAATATTATAACGAAGACAACCCTTACCAGCAGGATTTAAAGACACAGGACGCCGCAAAATACAGCGGCATGAACGTAGATCTTGCCTGCTGACCGGAAAGGATACATCATGAAACGATCAAGCACACAATTAAAAGCATCCGCAAGAGGTCATTTAACGGGCAGATATTCGCTTCCGATTGTCGCCTGCCTGCTTGCAAATGTCATCATCAATATTCCTTCCATGATGACATCTTATACCGTCAACCCCTATACTACGTCCGGCGCTCTGATTACTTACGCCGTGACCTTTATTTTATCGGCTTTATCCGTTATTTTTATGGTCGGTCAGAATTATATCTGTCTGTGCTACGCAAGAAGCGACGAACAGGTTCCCATGTCCTATATGTGGTATGGCTTTAAAGGCAGAGCCGACGATATCATCATCGCTTATTTTTTAATTTTTATCAGAACCTTTGTCTGCACGCTTCCTTTTGCATTCGCCCTCGTATTATGCGTTATGATGCCGAATGCTTTTACCATATTGTTTTTGATTGCCGCTACAATCTTTTTCCTCGTTACATGTATTCGGATTGAGCTTGATTATTCGCAGGTATTTTTGCTGATGATCGATCATCCCGACATGCGCCCGAAGGAGCTTCTTATACAGAGTAAACAACTCATGCAGGGCAGCCGCGGCAGGCTGCTCTATATCCAGCTCAGCTTCATCGGCATGTATCTGCTGAGTCTTTTGACCTTTGGTCTTGCGAATTTCTGGGTAACGCCTTATGTCCGGATGACTTTGACCGAGTTTTATCTGGAGCTGACAAATACCGTTTCTTCTGATAATTAAAAAAAGAAAAGCATATGCAGCCGCGGTTTTTCTGTTTTGCCGCCGCTGCATATGCTTTTTTATGTTTGTCTGTTTTTTACGCTTCTTTTGTCGCATTCCATTTCAGATAACTGTTGATAAACAGATCCAGCGCGCCGTCCAATACCGCGTCTACGTTTCCGGTCTCCGCATTGGTGCGGTGGTCCTTGACCATCGTATAGGGCTGCATCACATAAGAACGGATCTGGTTGCCCCAGCCGATCTCGGTCACTTCTCCGCGGATATCCGAAAGCTTCTCGGCATTCGCTTCCTTTTGCAGCATATACAGCTTTGCCTTTAACATCTGCATCGCCTTATCCTTGTTCTGAAACTGGCTTCTCTCATTCTGGCACTGTACGACGATACCCGTAGGAATATGAGTAATCCGGATTGCGGAGGAGGTCTTGTTGATATGCTGACCGCCCGCCCCGGAGCTTCGGTAGGTATCGATCCGAAGGTCGTCTTCGTTGATCTCCACATCCAGGTCCTCTTCAATATCCGGCATAACATCCAGCGATACGAAGGAAGTCTGTCTCTTTCCCTGCGCGTTAAAAGGGGAAATACGCACCAGACGGTGAACGCCCTTTTCGGATTTGAGATATCCGTAAGCATTCTCCCCGTTTACCTGAAAGGTCACGGATTTAATTCCCGCTTCGTCTCCGTCCAGATAATCCAGCACTTCCACCTGAAAGCCCTTCTTTTCCGCCCAACGGGTATACATACGGTAGAGCATGGACGCCCAATCGCAGCTTTCGGTCCCGCCCGCGCCGGCGTTCAACTTCAAAATCGCATTGTATCCGTCATACTCGTCGGAAAGCAGGGTCTTGATCCTGATATTTTCCAGACCGGAAATAAAGCTGTCAAGCTCCTGCCTGATCTCGGCTACCATCTCCGGATCTTCCTCCTCGTAGCCCATCTCAATGAGGACTTCAATATCTTCAAACTGGCTTTTCAGGGTTTCGTAGGTCTCTACGTCATCCTTCAGCCCTTTACATTCTCTTGTGAGCCTTTGCGCTTCATTTGCATCATTCCAGAAGTCCGGCGTCTCCATGAGCCGCTCCAGTTCTTCAATCCGTTTTGACTTATTCGCTAAGTCAAAGTGAATCCCTTACTTCCGCCAATGGTGTCTCATATGTCATAAGTTCCTGTTTCATCTGATCTAATTCGACCACTTTGCGTCACCACCTTTTATAATCTTCCGCAGCAGTTTTTGTATTTTTTGCCGCTTCCGCAGGGACAGGGGGCATTGGGGTAAATCTTCGCATTTTCCCGCTTTACCGGTCCCTTTACGCTTTCGTCTTTGTTTGTGCCTGTTACCTCTGCAACCTGCTCTCTTTCCACTTTCTGCTCTACGCGGACGCTGAAAAGAAGCCTTACCGTGTCTTCCTTGATGTTTTCAGTCATGGCGTCAAACATTTCGTAAGCGTTCATCTTGTATTCCACGATAGGATCGCGCTGACCGTACGCCGCAAGACCCACGCCCTGGCGCAGCTGGTCCATATCGTCGATATGAGTCATCCACTTGCGGTCGATAACCTTTAACAGAATAACGCGTTCCACCTCACGGATCGCTTCCGAATTGGGGAATTCCGCTTCTTTGCTCTCATAAAGCCTTACCGCTTCTTCCTTTAACTGGTGCAGCAATTCGTTTTTCTTCATGCCCTTTACCATACCGTGGTTTAAAGGCTGAACCGGAATAATCGCGCCCAATACCTGATGCAGCTCCGTCAGATCCCAGTCGTCACTGTTGCCGTCGTCGGGGATGCACATATTGACGGAGTTTTCCACGATATCCGTGATCATCTTGTAAATTGCGTCGCGCATACTTTCGCCGTCCAATACGCGGCGGCGCTCCGCATAAATGATCTCCCTTTGTTCATTCATAACCTGGTCATAGTCCAACAGGTTTTTACGGATACCATAGTTGTTGCTTTCAATCTTCTTTTGCGCGTTCTCAATCGCCTTGGACAGCATCTTGTGTTCGATCTGCTGCCCTTCCGGAATCCCCAGCGTATTGAACATTTCAATCATACGGTCGGAACCGAACAAACGCATCAGATCGTCTTCCAATGAAATGAAAAATCTGGATTCGCCGGGATCTCCCTGACGACCCGCACGACCGCGCAACTGGTTATCAATACGGCGGGATTCATGTCTCTCGGTACCGACAATCTTTAGCCCGCCGGCTGCCTTAGCCTCTTCGTCCAGTTTAATATCCGTACCACGTCCCGCCATATTGGTAGCAATCGTAACATGTCCGTGGATACCCGCATCAGCGACAATCTCCGCCTCCAGCTCATGGAATTTGGCGTTTAAGACCTTATGGGGGATTCCTACCTTGCTGAGCAGCTTGCTCAGTTCCTCGGAAGCGTCAATGTTGATCGTACCTACCAGCACCGGCTGTCCCTTCTCATAGGACGCCTTGACTTCATCCACTACCGCCTTGAGCTTTTCCTTTCTGGTCTTATAAACCGCATCCTGCCAGTCAATTCTTGCCACGGGCTTATTGGTGGGGATCTCAACTACGTCCATTCCGTAAATATCACGAAATTCCTTTTCCTCCGTCAGAGCCGTACCGGTCATACCCGCTTTTTTCTCAAATTTGTTAAAGAAGTTCTGGAACGTAATATTGGCAAGGGTCTTGCTCTCGCGCTTTACTTTTACGTGTTCCTTCGCCTCAATCGCCTGGTGCAGTCCGTCCGAATAACGGCGTCCCGGCATGATACGTCCGGTAAACTCATCGACAATCAGCACCTGATCGTCCTTTACTACATAATCCTGATCCCTTGTCATCAGGTTATGGGCGCGGAGCGCCAAAATCGTATTGTGCTGAATCTCCAGGTTTTCCGGGTCCGCAAGGTTTTCAATATTGAAGAACCGCTCAACCTTGGATACGCCTTCCGCAGTCAGATTGACGGTTTTGTCCTTTTCATTGACGATAAAGTCCCCGGTTTCTTCCTGCTCAATTCCCATCAGAATATCCATCTTGGACTGTTCTTCCAGATCCTTGCCCCTCTTCAACTGCAGCGCAAGAATGTTGCACGCCTCGTAAATACGCGTGGACTTGCCGCTCTGACCGGATATGATCAGCGGCGTACGCGCTTCATCGATCAAAACGGAGTCGACCTCGTCGATAATCGCATAATGAAGGTCTCGCAGGACGAGCTGTTCTTTATAGATAACCATATTGTCACGGAGGTAATCAAAACCTAACTCGTTGTTTGTGACATAAGTAATATCACAGTTATAGGCTTCTCTTCTCTCGTCGGACTTCATGGAGTTTAATACCACGCCTACCTTTAAACCGAGAAATTCATGGACCTGCCCCATCCACTCGGCGTCACGCTTCGCCAGATAGTCGTTGACCGTTACCACGCATACGCCCTTGCCTTCCAGCGCGTTTAAATAAGCCGGAAGCGTGGATACTAACGTCTTACCTTCACCGGTACGCATCTCTGCGATACGCCCCTGGTGGAGAATGATGCCGCCGATCAACTGTACTCTGTAGTGCTCCATATTCAGCACCCTTCTCGCCGCTTCCCTGACGGTGGCAAACGCCTCCGGCAGCAGATCGTCCAGCGTCTCGCCTTCGGCAAGCCTGCCTTTGTACTCCTTCGTCTTATTTTTCAATTCTTCATCCGACAGCGCCATCATGGTATCCCTGAGCGCTTCAATCTTATCCACAATGGGATAAATCCGCTTCAGCTCTCTTTCGCTATGGGTGCCGAACATTTTTTCTACAACATTCATTTCTGTCGCTCCTATATAGCAGGGAATAGAAAAAATTCCCCCTTTTAAAAACCTAAAGGTTATTGTAACAGATTTATCTATGGGTTTCAATAAAAAGCCCTGTGACCATTCCATAAATTTTTTATGAACAAAGTGTAAAAGCCCCTGCCCTTTGCGTTGCTTTTTGCCCTGAATAGTGATATTATTTTAACGAATGCGGTACGTAAAAACCGCGAATTTTTTATGAAGAAAGAGGTAGGGTCAAATGACAAAGAGTTTTGATGAGTTAATCGCTAAATTGGACGGTTGCCCGCTGAAAAAAGTGTCCGTTGCCGTCGCGCAGGACGCTCCCGTGCTGGAAGCTGTCAAGGTTGCAAAGGAACGCAATATTGCAGACGCCATTCTCGTAGGCGACGAGGATAAGATCAAAGAAATCGCCGCATCGATCAATATGGATTTATCCGGCTATGAGATTATTGATGAAAAGGATATTACCGAAGCGGCAAGAAAAGCGGTTTCCCTCGTGCACGAAGGAAAAGCCGATATGTATATGAAAGGTATGATCGATACCAAGGGCTTCTTAAAGAGCGTATTGGATAAGGAAGTAGGTCTCCGTACCGGCAAGCCTTTATCCCATGTCTGCGTATTCGACGTGGAAGGCATCGATCAGTTATTATTCCTATCCGACGTTGCGTTTATGCCGTATCCTACGCTTGAGGACAAAGTTGCCATTATCAACAACACGGTGGAAATCTGCCATGCCTGCGGCATTCCCAATCCGAAGGTTGCGCCTCTTGCCGCGGTCGAGGTTGTCAATCCCAAGATGCCCGTTACCGTAGAAGCCGCAGAGCTGACCAAAATGAACGAAGAAGGGAAAATCACAGGCTGTATCGTGGACGGTCCCCTTTCCTTAGACCTTGCGATCTGTCCCGAAGCGGCGCAGCATAAAGCAGGCGCTTCCGACCGTAAGATCGTGGGCGATGCAGACGTATTGTTATTCCCGGATATCCACGCCGGAAACCTTGTATACAAAGCAATGGTACATACGGCAAAAATGGTAAACGGCAATATGCTGACCGGTACAAAAGCTCCGGTTATCCTGACAAGCCGTTCCGACTCGGTGGATGTAAAAGTAAATTCCCTTGCACTGGGCGCAGTCGTATCCGAATTTATGAAAAACCAGTAATCACGCAACAACCGCAAAAACGTGTTGCCAGGCATTTGTAAAAATATGAATACTATTAAAAATATGAAAGAAAGGTCAGGTATTATCCATGTCTATCAAAAGTTTGATTATCAATCCCGGCTCCACTTCCACCAAAATCGGTGTGTTTGAAGACGAGACTTTATTATTTGAAGAAACTCTGAGACATTCTACGGAGGAAATCGCAAGCTACGCTTCCATCGTAGACCAGAAAGACTTCCGTAAGAGCATTATTTTAAATCTCCTTGATTCCAAAAACTTCGACATCAAATCCCTTGACGTCGTTGTAGGCCGCGGCGGTATGTTAAAACCCATCCCCGGCGGTACTTATGCGGTAAGCGACGACTTACTGGAGGATCTGAAAGTCGGCGTACAGGGACAGCACGCTTCCAATCTGGGCGGTATCTTAGCAAGAGAGATCGGCGATTCCATCGGCGTTCCTTCTTATATCGTCGATCCGGTTGTCGTAGATGAGCTGGAAGATATCGCAAGATATTCCGGCGTACCGGAGCTTCCCCGCACCAGCGTGTTCCATGCTTTAAATCAGAAGGCAGTGGCAAAACGCTACGCAAAGGAAACCGGCAAAGCCTATGACTCCCTGAATCTGGTCGTTGTACATATGGGCGGCGGCGTATCCGTAGGCGCTCACAGACAGGGCAAGGTTGTGGATGTATTTAACGCTTTGGACGGCGACGGCGCATTCTCTCCTGAAAGAGCCGGCGCAGTTCCTTCCGGCGCTTTGATTAAAATGTGCTACTCCGGCAAATATACCGAAAAGGAAGCGTACAAAAAGATCTGCGGCAACGGCGGATTCAACGCATATCTCGGTACAAACGATATGAGAGACGTTGAAAAGATGGCTTCCGAGGGAAACGAAGAAGCAATAAAACTGCGCGCGGCGTTTATCCAGCAGGTAGCAAAGGATATCGGTTCCATGGCATGTGTATTAAACGGCAAAGTTGACCGGATCATTGTAACCGGCGGTATCGCTTATGATAAGGGCGTAGTCGCAGGCTTAAAAGAAAAATGCGAATGGATGGCTCCTTTTACCGTATATCCCGGTGAGGATGAGCTGCTTGCTCTTGCTCAGGGAGCACTCCGGGTTATGAACGGGGAAGAGGATGCGATGAAGTATTAGAGAGCTTCCCGGTGGATTGGGTGTGGGCTCAATCGTTAAAAAGGTTTCTTTTTGGAAAGCGGAGTTTTGAAGCTTGTTTTTCTAACAGAATGGAGGCAGGGGATCGGAGTGTGTCGGGTCGGTCCCAACGGACATCCTGTCCGGCGGGACCTAATCCTGCCATCCATGGCAGGATTACCCTCGTCGTCGACCATTCTGTAAGAAAAACTGCGTTTCAAAACCAACGCTTTCAAAAAGAAACCTTTTTAACGGTTGAGCAACCACGCCCGGTCTCCTCCCGGGGGCGGGGTACTGGTAAGGACTTCCCCGCCCTGCCGGGGATTCTCATGGTGCTTGGTGATTGAGGCGGGGAAGGGGTTGTGGTGATGGGCGGGAGTAAGCCAAGGATTTCAGCTGGGATAACATTACGATAGAAGGGGTATGTGGGGTGTGGAGGGTATCGGCGGCGGGGATTGGGCGGAGAGGTTCTTTGGGGGAAATGTTTTCGGGGAAGGGCGGATTTTCTCCAAATGGGTTGAGAACTCAGGGAAAACCGCCCATGGATGGGCGGTTTAGGCTTCCTGCGCCCGGACGGCGCATGGGAAGCCGACCCGGACGGCTCCGATCCACTCTCCCCCCATTTGGTTAGAAAATCCCCCTTTCCTGATCCGTTTCCCCCAAAGAACCTCCCCGCCCTCCACTCCACTCCGCTCCTCACCCCCATCCACCACAAACTGATCCAATAAAATACAAAAAGGAGAAACAACTATGACAAAGAAAGAGTTAGCAATTGCTTACCACGATAAAAAGTACAACTGCGCTCAGGCGGTAGCGCTTGCTTTCGCGGATGAAGTCGGCATAGACAAAGGAACGCTTTTTAAAATCTGCGAGGGCTGCGGTCTCGGCATGGGCGGTATGGAAGGCACCTGCGGAGCCGTAACGGGCGCCGTGATCCTGGCGGGATTAAAAAACAGCGACGGCAGTCTGGACGATCCTAAGACCAAGGCTTCCACCTATCAGTTGTCCAAAGAAATTTTAAGACAGTTTCAATCCAAAAACGGTTCCACCGTATGTAAAGACTTAAAAGGCGTGGAAACGGGCAAAGTCCTCCGTTCCTGCCCCGACTGCATTATGGACGCCGTTGAGATTGCACAGGATGTATTGAAGCTATAACATAAGAAAATCCAAAAAAAGAGGGGGTTTTAGGATGCAAGCTACAATTTGGACGATACTTTTATTATCGATTACCGTTCTGGATCTGGCGAAAATCATCAACCTGGCGAAAAAAAGATGGCTGATTCCTTATCTGTTTCTGGCGCCGCATCTTCCGCTGCTTATGTTCAGCGTTTTAACAGCCAATCCGCCGCCTTCCGGCGCTGCCGCCGCGTTATTTATCATTGCCTGCGTCTTATTCCAACTCTATACGACGCTGCGCCTTCATTTCCATTGGCGCGGAAAAAACGAAAGCGGGAGCGTCCGTATCGGCATTTTATACGGCGGCAGAAATCTGATCCATACCGGACTGATCGGTCTGTATCTGCTTCCCCTGTGGTATTTAATCTGCTTTCTGCCCGGCAAATTTCCCGCTCTTTTCTGGCACAACCCGTATGCCGGACTGTCCCGATTTGACATGAGCTCCCTCTGGTTTGCGCTGGAGGTTGTTTACGCCGTCATCTTTATCTGGCTGTTTCTGATTAACGGCTGCCTGCGTATCTTCTTCGGTTCCCGTAATCTCGGCGTTACAAAGCGCATTTTTATCCTGCTTTTTATGTGGGTTCCCTTTGTACAGCTCTATCTTGCCCATATCATGTGCCGCGCGGCAAAGGACGAGTATCTGGTCGCCGTCAGCCGCAGGGATATGGAAGCGTTTACCGTAGAGGACGACCGCTGCGCTACCAAATACCCGCTTGTCATGGTGCACGGCATCGGATTCCGCGACCTGCGCTTTTTTAATTACTGGGGCAGAATCCCGCTTATTTTAAAAAAGCATGGCGCCAACGTCTCCTACGGACACAATAAAGCCTGGGGCAGTCTGGAAGAAAACGCCCGCTTAATCGCCGCAAACATCGATCAAGTTTTAGCCGAAACAGACTGCGAAAAAGTAAATCTCATCGCACACTCCAAAGGCGGTCTGGACTGCCGCTACCTGATCTCCACCATGGGATATGAGGATAAGGTCGCATCTTTGACAACAATCAATACTCCTCACTACGGTTCCGAATTAATCGACATTCTGGACCGGCTGCCCGACAGCCTGTACTGGACGATTGCAAACGCTATCAACCGATTTTTCACCGTAGCAGGCGACGACGCTCCCGACTGCTATACCTCCAGTCAGGAATTAAGTCCTGCGTTCTGCGCCCGTTTTAACGAAGAAAATCCCGATGCGCCGGGCGTTTATTATCAAAGCTACGGTTCCGTCATGAAATCCTGCTTCAGCGATTCCCTGCTTTCGATCCCCTACCTGCTCTTATGCACCTGCAAAGGACGCGCCAACGACGGGCTGGTAGACGTTTCCAGCATGAAATGGGGCGAATTTAAAGGCGTCCTCACAAACAAATATCACCGCGGTATTTCCCACGGTGACATGATTGATTTAAAACGGGAGGATATCAAAGGCTTTGACGTCCTCAACGTCTTTTATGAAATTGTTGTAAACTTAAAAGAAATGGGATTTTAAAGTTCAAACTCATCATACAGAGCCTGTCTGTAATCTTCATTGGACACGGCTCTTTGCACATCGTCCTGTCTGCCCTTTTCAATCAGCTTAGTGGAGAGCTGCCTCATCCGCAGTTCTTCCTCCGTTCCTTTTACCATCTGATCCTGAAGCCCGACTTCAACCCCTTCATGGATAATGCTCATTCCGATGCTCTGACTCATTCCGTCCATGCTGCTACCTCCGTTTTTGAGATTAGTATGTCCGGAAAAAAATCTGTTATACCGCCAAATCAGCGTCGCCTCCCGCATTACTGTTTTCGTTCAACCGCATGCTCCATCAGATATTGTTTCCAAATATCGATATATTGTGCATAAAGATGCACGCCGTCAAAGGTATATTCCGGATTCAAGCCGCCCGATTCGTCGCACACGACACTATTGACATCCAGATAAAAAACCGTTTCGTTATCCGCAAGCTCCGCTATCCTTTGGTTTCTTTCATCGATGCCCTGGTTGTTGATATAATCGCCCTGTTCCGACCGTTCCGTCGTCACGCGCATAATGCTTTCCAGATAAATGATTGCATCAGGCTGCAATTGCCGTATACGCTCCACCGCATCCGCATAATGCCTGATAAAATAATCTACATCCCCGGTTCCCATTTCATTGATGCCGATCATCAGATAGACTTTTTTAAACTGCTGCCTTTCCAATGCCGTCCCGATATTTTCCGTCCAGTTGCCGTCCTTAAATTTCCCGTCGGGATCTTCAAAAAGCTTGTATACCGTCAATCCGGAAGAAGCATAAAAGACGGCGTGATCAAGCCCTGCATAATCGTACAGCCCCACCGTTCGGGAATCGCCGATAAATACTGCGTCGTCAAAATAACTTTCATCCACGCTGACATAGGACCATTCCTGCTGCGCCGTCTCACCGTCCGCGATACCTGCATTGCCGCTGACGCTGAAATCCTCCGGCTCCTTTTCTGCAATCTCCCCTCCGTTTCCGGTACTGTTACCGGACGTCGAAGCGCCCTGCATATCATTGTCCGAAACCGACAGCCCCGTCTGTTCCAGCACTTCTTCCCGGACCTCCTCCATCTCCCGGGCAAATTCTCCACGCACCCCTTCATAGGCAAAAAACAGAATGCCTCCGGCAACCAGCAAACAACTAAATATATAATCCCTGAATCTATTCACAAATCATCATTGCCTCTCTAAAATCTAAAATACATAAACGGATTGTCTCCCATGGTCAGAATATACCAGACGCAGAGCCAGAATAATCCTGTCAGTAAAATCATCCCCGGCAGCCGGTCCTTCCACTTTCGGAACAGCTTTTCCGCCGCGGGCGTGCACAAAAACGCCGCAGCCAAAAGCAACAGCCCGTACTTGGAACATTTCTCGGCAAATATGCCCGCATTTACATGAATCCCCTCTGTGAGCCCGAACATTCTGCCCAGATAGATTTTTAAATCCTCCGTCTTTGTAATCGCAAAACACATCCAGGTCACCGGTATCACGGCAAGCACATACAAATGTTTGATCCATTTGGGCAGCGTCCTTTTCACTTCTCTTTTTGCCGCAATAAAATCACAGATTTTTTCCAGCATAATCAGGACGCACAAACTCATTCCCCAGATCAGAAAATTGAGACTGCCGCCATGCCATACGGAGGTCAGAAGCCACACTACCGCCAGATTGAAAAGAGTCCTTAACAGCCCATTCCTGCTGCCGCCCAGCGGAATATAAACATATTTGGTAAACCACCGACCGAGGGTCCTGTGCCATCTGCGATAAAAATCCCGGATACTTTCCGCCATATAAGGCATGTGAAAGTTTTCCGGCAGCGAATAACCCAGCATTTTACCGAGTCCGATCGCCATTAAGGAATACCCGTAAAAATCAAAATAAATCTGCATGGAGTAAGAAAACGCGCCCATCCATGCTAACGGCGTGGAAATACTGATATAACCGATTGTGGAGATCTCATGCCATAAAACGGACAACCGGTCCGCAACCAGCACCTTCATTACCAGTCCCCACACAAACGTTTTTAATCCCTGGTCCGTATTTTTGAGGCTGATTTCCGGACGGACCAACTGTGCGGATACTTCGCTGTAATTGACAATAGGACCCGCCACCAACTGGGGAAACATACAGATATAAGTCCCAAGCTTCAGAAAGGAATGCTCGGACGCAATTTCGCCCCGATACACATCCGCCAGATAAGAAATCGTCTGAAACGTATAAAAGCTGACTCCCATGGGAAGCCCCCAGCCGTCCGGCGCCCATTTAAATACCGCAAGCACAGCGACATTGACAGCCACGATCCCAATAAAACAGCCTTTTCTGATCCATTCCTTTCCCTGCCGGTCCGGCGCAATCACGAGCCCCGCGCCATAATTTATGATCATGGACGCAAAAAGCAGGAGCACAAACCGCGGCTCCCCGTAGGCATAAAAAAATAAACTCCCTGCAAACAATGTTATATTTTTATATTTTACAGGCGTCAGATAATAGATCAATAAAAATATCGGGAGAAATCCCAATAAAAATTCTATACTGGAAAATACCACTAAAAATCACACTCTATCTTTCGTTCTTTTCACATTCATCTTTTAATTCGCTCTTACTCTCTGATTTCTGACAGAAAGCTCCTCTGAAATTACCGTTACCCGACAATAATATCCCCGTACACGCCGCCGCTTGCCTTGCACAAATCCTCCGGCGCCAGCATAATCTGACAGCCGATTTTGCCGCCGCTGACATACATCTGATCCAGCTTTTTTGCCGTATCGCTGATAACCGTCCGATACTGCTTTTTCATGCCGATTGCGGTACACCCGCCCCGCACATATCCGGTAACAGCCGTTATATCCTTCACATGGATCATGGAAACGGATTTCTCCCCTACCGCCTTTGCCGCTTTCTTCAGATCCAGCTCCGCCTCAATGGGAAGTACAAATACAAAATACTGCTTACTTGCTCCCAGCGTTACCAGGGTCTTATAAACCTTTTCATGGGGCAGCCCCAGATGATCCGCCGTCTGGATTCCGTCTACAAATTCTCCGCAATCGTAGGATTGATGGATATATGTTATCTTTAACCTGTCCAATATACGCATGGCATTGGTTTTAATTTCTTTTTGCTTCGCCATTTTAGCCTTTCTCCTTTATGTCTCTTCCCTGATGTCCCTGTACGCTCTTTTGCTTTCAGCGTACACCTCTTTTATTCATCATCATTCCGAATACACCGCCGCATACGCCGCCGACAATATGCGTCAACTGTGAAATGTTATCCGCCGTAAACAATCCCGCCACAATCTGCTCCCCAAGATACAGAATCACAACGACTATCAGCGTCAGCGGAATCTTCCCCTCCTTGACGCTGGTCACGGAGGATAAAATAATCATCATAAATACGATACCGCTTGCTCCCAACAATGCCGTGGGAAACAGCAGATTATTGACCAGACCCGTTATAAACGCCGTAAGCAGGATCATTTGAAGCAGAAGTTTACTCCCGTACTTTTCTTCCAGCATGGGACCCACCAATAGTATCATCATCATATTGTTGATATAATGGGACAAATTGGCATGTCCCAGAACATGACCGAACAATCGCACATAACCCAGTATATCCAGCAAAGAAGAACGGTACACGCAGAAAAACAAGCGCGTGGTAAGCCCGTTCGTCAAATATCCCAGCAAGAGCACCACAAAAGATGCAAATGCAAAGCTCAGTACCACCGGTGAGTTATAGTCAATTTTCTTCAGTATTTTCATGTTTTAGCCCTCTCTTTTACTATTTACTATAGTATCAGAGATCCTGTCATTTTGCAAAACACTCTTTTAATTCCAACGCTTCATATGGGATTTCCACTTCAATAAATCCGGTCGCATAAGATCCCATCAGATAAGGATCATAGATTACGGAAACTCCGTCTTCTCCAAATTTAATATCCATATCCGTTGAAACGCAACTGTAGGCATCGCTGTATACCGCTTCCTCCGACTGTGCAAAGTAATTTCGGCTGTCTTCCTTCCAATCCAATACCGTATATTCCGCCGCCAACTGCTTAAACGCTTCTTCTGTCCCTTCATATAAATCTGTAAATAAAACCCTTTCGCCCGTATCCAGATCAAATAAATAATAATTTCTGTAGGGCATACCGTGCGCTCCCCCGCCATCCCAATAACCATCGTATTCAACCTGAAGATAGTGCGCTCCCACCTCCTGTACCGATTGTATAACTATCTTATTGGTTTCGGCTCTGAATCCCTCGTCTAAATGCCAGTCGTTTTCCTCCGTAATTTCCTCTTCGTTTCTGACATTGTTTAATACTTCTTCGTTTTTCTCCTGCAGATATTCGTTGATTCTATCTGCATTGGGATATTTTTCATCCAGCACAAACTGTTCTGTATAAACACAATAAATTTCTTTCTGACAAAATGGACAGACAGCAATTTCACTCCCGCCCTCTACAGTCCCGTAATCTGCATAACTGCAATGCCAAAGAGATTCTGCGCCGTCAACCTCCTTCACTTCATTTTTGCCAAATCAAAGACGCGCCATGCTCCGTCCACTCCATCCGATCCTATGAAGTAACAATATTCTCCTGCCACCTGAAAACCGGTCCCTGCGCTTTTAGAACGTATGTCTCCCGCAAGATCCGATACCTCATACAGCATTCTGGTGGTATCCGTCTCTATCTCATATTGATACGCAGTTCTCTTAGCAACATTATATGAAATCTCTTCCGTTATGCAGTAATATACGCACCCCTCGTCATACGACATCAGGGACAATCCTTTCCCTTCCAAAAGTTTCTTTTCCGATGTGGTGCGATTATATATCACATAATTTCCGGTGTTTTCTTGCGAATAGATGAAATATTCACCGGCTGCATAGTAAAGATTCCCAAAATCGTCCTGCTCATCAAATATTTCTTTGCAATTTCCTGTTTCATCAAAAATACCGATTTTTTCCTCTTCATAATTTTCAGCATAAACTTCACCAAATTTTTGCAGGCAATATTCCGGAGCAATCCCATTGATCAATCTGTAATTCTGTTCTTCGATTGCCCGATACATTTCATCATGCAGGCGACGGCATGTTATACCATCGTCCCCAATTGCATAAACCTCTTCATAATACTCCATCTTTGTATCCTCTTGGTTACAGCTCCATCCGACATATATCTGTTTGTCAGCGGTTTCAAGTGAAAATATATGCTCCCTTTCAGAAGCCTTTTCCTTTATTATCGTGACTTCGCCCGTCGTCCGGTTTAATGCACAGATCTGATACAGGTATTTGTCATCCCAATAATCTGCGGTAGTATAATAAATCATTTCCTCATCCGCACGGACAAACTGTGTATTTTCAGGAAGTTCATACTCCCCGCTGCATTCTGCAGGCGATGTCATATCGATAACCGCAGCCGTATTTCCTATCCAATCATATAGTACAATCGTCGAATTTTCATCCGCCTGTTCCATCGTTTCCTCCGTTGCTTTCCCGCAGCCGCCTAAGACCAGAACCCCCAGAAACAGTATTCCCGCCAAAAGTTTTCCTTTCACACCGATGCACTTCATTCTACGTTCCCTTCTCTTTCGCCTTTCCATTCCTAATTCCTATCCTTCCACTTCCGTACTCACAGGTATTAGAAGCCCCTGCACGTACAATTAAAGCACATCTTTGCATCATAGTTGCATACTTTTTCAGGTTTTTACAAATTTTCAACAAAAAAGCCGCCGCATTTATAAAAAATTGCAGTTATCACAGAAACACGCTTCCTATCACGGAAATATGCTCTTGCTCTACAATTTTCAATAAATGCGGCAGCCCTTCTTTTTTTCTTCTTATTGCTGCCTGATTACTTTTTGCACGTCATTCTTTCATGCCCCAAATTTCCAGTTGCTTTCTATTCGCTGCATAAACTCAGTAACCTCTTTCGTTTCCAGTGCTAATTCATACCAGGATTTTAATTTATCTGCATCTTCCGTCTCTTCCAGTTTACCTTCTAATCCTGCAGGAATATCACCCTGTTTTTTGAAATAGGTCAGGATACAGCATATTAAAGTTTTCTTTAAGGTTTCTTCTGTTGCTTTCCCAGCAGCTTCCTCCGCCGCCTCTTTACGTTCACAATCAATAATGTCTCCCAATGTCATATACTCATTCCTCACTTCCGGCAGGCTCCTCACCTGCTCGACAATCTCATTGATTTCCTCTGTTGCCTTATCTGTTGCATTTTCTCTTCTACTGTTCTGAAAGTAATTCAGCATTGCCTTCATACTTTCATTTCCGCCCTTATGCCCGCCTGTATAAAAATACACAAACTCCAGCCCGTCATCATAACATAAATCAGTGACTTCCACACATCGGTTTCTAATATGATACATCATATAATCATAACCAAAAGGATCATAATTCGTAATGGTTATCACATATAAATTAGGCAGTTTTACAAAATCCTCTTCCCCGCTTTTCAAATGCCTTGCATCTATCTTTGCCTGATAGAAGCGGTTATGTTTCGGCAAATGCACCCCTCTTCTGAGATTCGGCTCCAAGTCATAAATATTTACCGGAAGCTTTACGCCGCTCTCTGCATCCAACTCCTGAATCTCCACATCCATACGGATACCTCGCTGCTCCGGTGTAAACGGCGGGATCATCCGCTGGGATATTACCTTAACCTTTCCAACCTTTCTTTGCAGCAGAACCGACAACACTGTCCTGCAAAATACCTCTCCTATTTCCGGCGTTGTCACAATGGCGTTCATGAGGAAATCATCCAATACGTTGAGTTCCTCCAATGTTTTGTTCGTATAACTCATATGACTCCTTTCCTTGGCGAAATCCACAGTTATACGACTTTTTCTTTTGATTTCGCCAACTTTTCAATTTATTCGTGTGAAAATGTTGGCGAGATGCCAAAGATACTGCCAATCAAAGAAAGATCGGCGAATCGTTTTCACGTTTTGTAATAAGTTTTATTTATTACAATCCTATACTAACGCACGCCGCACAATTTGTCAATTATCTATTTTCGCTTTTTCATTTATATTTTTTATAAATAATATTATACAGCAATTGAATGTCAGGGTAAGGAAAAGGGGGATTTGGTTTTTCAAAGCTTCTGCAGGAAAGGGTGATTTTTCTTACAGAATGCCTCCACAACCCAGGGAGAAATTGCCCGGAAGGCAATTTCAGCCGTCTCTGCGGCAAGGATGCCGCATTGACGGCACCCCGAATCCTTCCAAAACACTACCGCATTCTGTTAGAAAAACCCTCTTTTCCTGCTCGGCTTTGAAAAGCAAAATCCCCCTTACCCGTCCGACACCAATCCCCAACAGTAAATATTTTTGTGTAAATCTCTTTTTGTAAAATAACAGTTGACAATAATTAGTATTCAGATTAGTATAAAAATAGAAAAGGGTACTACCGATAGACGGTTAGTCCACATATGTTAGCAAAAATAATCGCCTTCAGTTTGCAGACCAGAGGCGATTATTTTTGTGATTTATTACTTCCGATTGTATATCCGAGACCGAATGCAGTGAGCACAAGACTCACAACAGCAATCAGACCTTCAATTGTCATCATGGCAATCATCCCTCTTTCGTACAAATTTCCAATGCAAATAAGCATATAAATGGTCATTCAAACGGATTAGCGTTAATCAGAAAATAATCTGCTTGTGTACCTCCCCCGCATTTAACTCGCAGTTTGTGCAAAAAAAGAAGCCCGGAACCAGCGTCCAGACCTCTTTTTCTCTGATATAAATATGTATCAGCCGATGGCGGCGGCAAAAATTTGTACGGTACCATCCGCCATCGATTTATAAGTAAAACAAATTACTTCTCTGCTAATGCAGCTTTGATCGCCTCTGTCAACTGAGGAACGATCTTGTTTAAATCTCCGACTACGCCATAATCAGCTACATCAAAGATAGGAGCATCTTCATCTTTGTTGATCGCAACAATAATGTCGGATTCTTCCATACCTGCTACGTGCTGGATCGCGCCGGAAATACCGATTGCAAAGTATACGTTGGGACGAACCGTCTTACCTGTCTGACCAACCTGCAGATCTTTCGGCTTCCAGCCGGAATCTACAACTGCACGGGAGCAGGATACGGTACCTCCAAGAACCTCTGCAAGATCCTCTAATAATTTGAAGTTTTCGGGAGATCCGACTCCACGACCGCCGGAAACTAAGATCTTAGCATCCATAATGTCTACCGTATCGGAAACTGCCTTTACGACTTCTTTGATCGTTACATATTTGTTGTTCGGCGTGAAACCGGGGTTGAATTCAACAACCTCTGCTTTAGCGCCTTTCACGGGCTCGATCTTCTGCATAACGCCGGGACGAACGGTAGCCATCTGAGGACGGTTGTCGGGGCAGGCGATGGTAGCGATTGTGTTACCGCCGAATGCAGGACGGGTCATTAACAACTGATTGTGTTTCTGATCAGCCTCTTTACCGGGAATTGCCACTAACGGGAAATCACCGATTTCCAGTACGGTACAGTCAGCTGTCAGACCGGTCTCTACTCTTGCAGAAACTGTAGGACCAAGGTCACGACCGATTGCTGTAGCGCCTACTAACATGATTTCGGGCTTGTACTTCTTGATAACGGATGCCAATGCGTGTGCATAGGGCTCTGTTCTGTACTCTTTTAATTCAGGATCGTCAACAACGATGACACGGTCTGCACCATACTCTGCTAACTGATCAACAAGATTTTTCACATCGGAACCGATCAAAACTGCGGTTACCTCTTTTGTTTCTAAAGAAGCGGCTAATTCTTTTGCTTTTCCAAGCAACTCAAAAGCAATGCCGCTGATTTCATTATCAACCTGCTGTGCAAATACAAAGACGCCTTTGTACTGTGCGATCTCTTCTGGACTCATTTTCATAATTGTTCACCACTTTTCCTTATTATAAATTAAATAACGTGTTTCTCTTTTAATTTTCCTACGATATAAGATACAGCCTCATCAGGAGAATCGGGAGTAACTTTCTCGCCGGCACCTTTACGAACCTTGTCGGATGCTTTAGCGATTTTTGTAGGAGATCCGTTCAGACCTAAGTTGCCGTCTTCCACATCTTTTAAGTCTGCACGACCCCATGTTGTGATCTCAGCTTTGCAAGCGTCGAAAATTCCACCGGGAGTCATGTAACGGGGCTCATTTAACTCAGAAAGTGCTGTTACTAATGCAGGCATCTGTACCTCTAAAACATGATATCTGTCGTCGTACTGACGCTGAACGATAACCTTGTCGCCTTCAATTTTAAGATCCTGTGCATAAGAAATAACAGGCAATCCCAAATGCTCAGCGATCTGAGGACCAACCTGAGCGGTATCGCCGTCGATAGCCTGACGACCTGTGATGATCAGGTCATACTCTAAGTTTCTCAAAGCGCCTGCGATTGTTGTGGATGTTGCCCAGGTATCGGCACCGCCTAATACTCTGTCTGTTACTAATACGCCCTTGTCAGCGCCCATAGCGATTGCTTCACGAAGAACGTCTGTAGCCTTGGGAAGACCCATTGTCAAAACGGTTACTTCTGCACCATACTGATCTTTTAATCTTAAAGCTGCCTCTAAACCAGCTTTGTCATCGGGGTTCATGATTGCAAGCATTGCACCTCTGTCCAGAGTGCCATCCGGATTGAATTTCACGCCGCCCTTTGTATCAGGAACCTGTTTAATACAAACTACGATTTTCACGATAACGTACCTCCTATTTTAATAAACTTCCAGAAATAACCATACGCTGAACTTCAGAAGTTCCTTCGTAGATCTCTGTAATCTTAGCATCACGCATCATACGTTCTACATTGTACTCTTTGATATAACCATAGCCGCCATGTAACTGAACACATTTGGTTGTTACTTCCATAGCAACTTCCGCAGCATATAATTTAGCCATAGCAGCCTCTACAGAGTAAGAAACCTTAGCGCCTGCCTGGAATTCATCTTTCTTCTTAGCCGCTTTGTAAACCAGCAATTTAGCAGCTTCTACCTTAGTAGCCATATCCGCTAACTGGAACTGTGTATTCTGGAACTGAGCGATCGCTCTGCCAAACTGTTTTCTTTCTTTTACATATTCGATGGTTGTCTCCAAAGCGCCTTCTGCAATACCAAGCGCCTGTGCAGCGATACCGATACGTCCGCCGTCCAGTGTGTGCATTGCGATGGCAAAACCTTTACCCTTCTGTCCCAGTAAGTTTTCCTTCGGGATACGGCAGTCAGTAAAGATCAGCTCATAGGTAGAAGAACCACAGATACCCATTTTGTTTTCCTTGGTACCGAACGTGAAACCGGGCGTTCCTTTTTCTACGATAAATGCGGAAATCTCCTTCTGCATACGACCGCGTTTCTCAACCTTGCCTGTTACGGCGATAATTACATATACGTCAGCTTCTTTACCGTTTGTGATAAAGCACTTGGAGCCGTTTAATACCCACTCGCCTGTCGCTTCATCTAAAACAGCCTTTGTCTGCTGACCCTGTGCGTCCGTACCTGCGCCGGGCTCAGTTAAACCGAACGCGCCAAGCTTCTTACCGGATGCTAAATCAGGAACATATTTTGCTTTCTGCTCGGGAGTGCCGTATGTCAAAATCGGGTCTACACAAAGGGAAGTATGTGCAGAAACGATAACGCCTGTCGTACCGCAAACCTTGGACAATTCCTCAACACACATAACGTATGTTAAGATGTCACATCCCTGTCCGCCCATATCCTTCGGTACAGGAATACCTAAGAAACCATATTTAGCCATTTTCTCAACTGTCTCTCTGGGGAATCTGTGTTCCTCATCGATTTCCTGAGCGAGAGGCTTTACTTCATTTTCAGCGAAATCTTTGAATAACTGTCTCGCCATTTCATGTTCTTTGCTTAAAGTAAAATCCATTTCTTTTCTTTCCTCCTAATTATTTTTAACACTCCGAATTACTGAGCATCAACCGGGGTCTTTGTGCGATCGGCATTGTATACATAGAAGCCCTTACCGCTCTTGCAGCCAAGGTTACCGCCGCGTACCATCTTGCGGATCAACGGACATGCGCGATATTTGCTGTCTCCGGTCTCTTTATAAAGTACGTCCATGATAGCAAGACAGATATCAAGACCTACGAAATCTCCAAGCTCAAGGGGTCCCATAGGATGATTAGCGCCGAGCTTCATAGCTGCGTCAATACCGGCGATATCAGAAACGCCTTCCATCTTGATGAAAGCAGCTTCATTGATCATAGGAATTAAAATACGGTTTACTACGAAACCTGCAGCTTCATTAACCTGTACAGGCGTCTTTCCGATTTCTTCAGCGATTTTCTTAATCGCGTCTACGGTTTCTTCAGGAGTATTTACGCCTGCAATTACCTCTACCAGCTTCATACGGTCAGCAGGATTGAAGAAGTGCATACCGATCATAGGACGGGAAAGTCCGTTACCGATCTCCGTAATGGAAAGGCTGGATGTATTAGAAGCAAAAATACATTCCGGTTTCGCAATTTTGTCTAATTCAGAGAATGTCGTTTTCTTAACATTCATATCTTCAAATGCAGCTTCAACGATCAGATCGCAGTCCGCACAAAGATCTTCTTTCAGACCGGGCGTGATGCTTGCCAGGATTCCGTCAACAGCTTCCTGTGTCATTTTTCCTTTTTCTACCAGTCTTGCATAGCCTTTGGCGATTTTATCTTTTCCGCCTTCAGCCCATTCCTGTTTGATGTCGCAAAGTGCAACTTCATAGCCTTCTACCTGGGCAAATGCTTTTGCAATGCCCTGTCCCATGGTTCCGGCACCAATAATACCTACTTTCATTGTAGATCCTCCTTATTTTATTGAATATTGTTATTTTTCCGAACAGCCGCCCAAGCCATAACGGACGAAGGCAGCTTCCGGTATCTTACCTGATGAAACCCTGCATTTGATTAGCAGTTCTTGAACGGCTCTTTAACTTTCTCTTTATTTTTGTCAAGGAAGAAAGCCATTCCGTATTTCTGATCCTCTGTCTCGAAGCAGTCGCCGAATAATTTTTCTTCAATGACGATTGCCTGATCCATATCTGTCTCTAAACCTTCATTGATCGCTTTCTTGCAGTTGCGGACAGCAATAGGAGCATTCTTAGCGATGGTATTAGCAAGCTTTTCAGCTGCGGCAAGCAGTTCCTCCTGAGGATAAACCGCATTTACAAGACCGATTCTCAATGCTTCGTCAGCCTTGATATTTCTTGCGGAATAGATCATCTGTTTTGCCATGCCGGGTCCTACGATTCTTGCCAGTCTCTGTGTGCCGCCAAATCCGGGCGTGATGCCTAAGCCAACCTCAGGTTGTCCGAATACCGCGTTGTCGGAACAGATTCTGATATCGCAGCTCATGGAAATCTCACAGCCGCCGCCAAGTGCAAAGCCGTTTACCGCCGCGATCACGGGAATAGGGAATGTCTCCAGCTTGCGGAAAACATCATTTCCTTTTTTACCGAACGCTTCGCCTTCCGCTTTTGTCAATGTGCTCATTTCTCCGATGTCCGCGCCCGCAACAAAGGATTTCTGACCTGCGCCTGTTAAAATCAGGCATCTTGTACTAGCCAGATCAACAGCATCCAGTGTTTTATCGATTTCTTCCAATACTGTAGAATTTAATGCGTTTAATGCTTTTTCTCTGTTGATGGTAATGATACCAACAGCGCCTTTCTGTTCATATAAAACGAATTCCATATGTATAGCTCCTTCCACTTTTTGATTATACGCACAAAAACACCTTGACCTATCTTTCCTTTTAACGGGAAAGATAAGTCTTGGTGCATTTATTACTTAGCAAAAATTAGTCTCTCTCAACGATGGTTGCACAACCCATACCGCCGCCGATACAAAGTGTTGCAAGTCCTTTCTTAGCGTCTTTTGCTTCCATTTCATGAAGCAAAGTAACAAGGATACGGCATCCGGAAGCTCCTACGGGGTGTCCCAGTGCAATCGCGCCGCCGTTGGGGTTCAACTGTTTTGCAACGTCGATGCCCAGTTCTTTTCCTACCGCTACAGACTGTGCTGCAAACGCTTCGTTTGCTTCGATGATATCAAAGTCTTCAATCTTCATGCCCGCTTTTGCCATAACTTTCTTGGTTGCGGGAACAGGACCGATACCCATAATCTCAGGTCTGCATCCTGCAAGAGCGCCTGCTACGAAGGTAGCCATCGGCTTTACGCCCAGCTCTTTTGCTTTTTCTTCACTCATAACAACGATTGCTGCAGCGCCGTCGTTGATACCGGAAGCGTTACCTGCCGTAACAAATCCGCCGGGGTTGATGGTGCGAAGTTTTGCAAGCCCTTCCATGGATGTGCCGGGTCTCGGACCTTCGTCTTTATTAAAGATAATGGTTTCTTTTTTCTTCTTTACTTCTACGGGAACGATTTCTTTATCAAACGCGCCTGCTTCCTGAGCCGCAACAGCCTTCTGCTGGCTCGCTACTGCAAACTCATCCAGCTCTTCACGGGTCAATCCCCATTCTTCACAGATATTGTCCGCCGTCTTAATCATATGATAATCGTTGAACGCATCCCATAACGCGTCGTTTACCATGGTGTCCACCAATGTACCGTTGTTCATTCTATAACCGTAACGACCCTGCATCATAGCGTAAGGAGCCATGGACATGTTTTCCATACCGCCCGCTACAACGATATCTGCATCGCCCGCCTGAATCATCTGCGCCGCCATGTTGACACAGTTCAGACCGGAACCGCATACCACGTTGATCGTAACTGCCGGAACCTCAACAGGTAAACCTGCTTTGATACTTGCCTGACGAGCCACGTTCTGTCCCTGTCCCGCCTGGATAACACAACCCATGTAAACCTGATCTACAGCTTCGGGAGCAACGCCGGCTCTCTTCAAAGCTTCTTTGATAACGATTGCGCCAAGTTCAGGAGCCGGTGTTGTGCTTAAGGAACCGCCCATTGTACCGATCGCGGTACGGCATGCGCCTGCTAATACGACTTTTTTTGCCATTTTTCTTTCCTCCAAATTCATTGAAAATATCAGTAAATTTCACGTTTTGCAATGATTGTTATTTTTTTATCATTGCCCGCTGACCCTATTTTAACATAGGGATATACATTTTGCAATGTTTTTAAGGGGAAACAATCATAGAATTTAAAGCGGGATCTTCCATATCATAGACCCGTTTCCATTCCTTCGTATTCTCTATTTTCTCAACAGCGGACTGGTTCCTGTAGAGGAATTTTGTCAGTTCATAACAGTCGATCCAGATCTCGTTGTCCGAATCCTTCTGGCTTTCGTCAAACATGATTTCTATGCCCAGATGCAGATGGATCGCATCGATATTATTGACGTTTTCAGACACGCTGTAGCCCGTATGCCCCATATAGCCGATCACATCTCCCGCCGTCACAAGACTTCCTTCCGTAAGCCCTTCGGCATAGGGGCAATCCTGTCTTAAATGCGCGTAATAATAATATCGTTTTTTATCCAGACTGCGAATCCCGATTCGCCATCCGCCGTACTGGTTCCAGCCGATCGCCTCCACATAACCGGACTCTACGGCAATGATCGGCGTACCGATCTGTCCCATCATATCGTGTCCCAGGTGCCGCCTTTTATATCCGTAGCTGCGCCCTGCGCCGAAATCATCATAATCATTATAATAAAAGCCTTTGGCAATCGGAGAAAACGCTTTCAACCCATAGCATTCCTGCCAGGTAACGCTTCCGTCGCCGCCCGGCACCTCAATGCGGTAGCTTCCCACCATTCCGCTTAACACCGCCGAAAGGATTTCGTGATAATAGGCGTAATATTTCAATTCTTCCAGTTCTTCCATTGTTTTTTCGCCGCTGCGGACGGCATTGGCATAATCGTCCATTGCCTGAATCGCATTTTTGTCGTATTTGCCTCCGCCCTTTACCGCTCCATAGGCAAGCAGACTGATCCAATCGATATGGATCTGTTCCGACCATGTTTCTTTATCCCATTCATAAGCGGTCTGCAGCGCCTCCTTGGTGGGCGTAAATTCCATCCAGCGGATAAAGTCCTTTTCCTCTTCTCCTTCCTCCGTCCCGCCGTTTTCCTGTCCGTTCCCGTCTCCCGCAGTCTCCCCGGCACCTTCAGGATCGCTTGCCTCAGGCTCCCAATTCATTGTCTGCCAAAATTCATATTGCCCCTGCTCAATGCCCGCCATCAGGTTACAGATTTTTAAGGATAATGCAAAAGTCAGTCCCAACGCCAGAATGCAAATCATACTTTGTATTTTCTTTTTTATGAGAATCACCTCGTCCCGCCGTATTCACGTGCTCTGCTCCTATAAACTTATGAATACAGAGACGAAAAAATGACCTCGCGTTTCATCTGCCTGCTACTCGGTATCATCCCTGAAGGTAAACTTTCCCAGGTTATCCATAGAATAATGAGATACTCCTTCATTTGCTTCAAACCAGTCCGGCAGAAAGATTTCATATAAGAATTTTTTCCGCTCGGTATTGTCCGGGTCATTACTGTCATAAACCAACAATTTATCAGCAACATAATATTGATATGTATACCACTTATGCCCTTCTGAATCATCATAGGAAAAAGTTATATACAGCTCCTTTCTATTTCCGTAACATGTAATTCTAATGTTTTCATTCTCATTAAGGAATTCCGATTTATAATATTCTACAAATCGCTGCTCTTGTGTGTTTATCATCTCTGAATCTCTGGAAACCCCTTCCATCTGCGGCATATTAGAAAACATCGTACGAAAGTTTCCTCCCGCTCCATACCAGTCAATGTATATCCTATGTACACGTGAATAGTACATTTCATCAAATACATTCCTCTCACGAATAACCTTTTTTGCCACATTCCATCCTACCACCAGCAGGACAACCGACATCAGCGCGATGATAATAACCTTGTCTTTCTTTTTCATACATTCCCTCTCATTCTTCAACCGTATCATCCCTGAAGGTAAACTTTCCTAAGTTATCCATGGAATAATGAGATACTCCTTCATTTGCTTCAAACCAGTCCGGCAGAAAGATTTCATATAAGAATTTTTTCCGCTCGGTATTGTCCGGGTCATTACTGTCATAAACTAATACCTTGTCGGCAACATAATAGCAATAGACATACCACTTATAACCATCCTCATCCTCACACGAAAAATCAATATACATTTCTCTATCGTCTATAAAAAAACTAATCTGTACGTTTTCATTTTCATCAAGATAGCCTTCTTTATAATGTTCAAAAAAAACTCCTTCTTGTGTATGTATCATCTCTGAATCTCTGGAAACCCCTTCCATCTGCGGCATATTGGAAAACATCGTACGAAAGTTTCCTCCCGCTCCATACCAGTCAATGTATATCCTATGTACACGTGAATAGTACATTTCATCAAATACATTTCTCTCACGGATAACCTTTTTCGCCACATTCCATCCTACCACCAACAGGACAACCGACATTAGCGCGATGATAATAACCTTGTCTTTTTTTTCACTCATATTCCCCCATTTCCGATGCTCCATGTTCCAGACTTCTGATAAAATTATAAGTATCAGGCACTTTAGCTTTCAGACATTTCATTAAATAATCATCTTCTTCAAACAATTCTTCCATCTTTATTTTTTCCGGTTCTGTCACTACGTTATTAAGCTGTGCTCTTATATCAGGATATACCAATTCATCATATATGCGTTCCTTCACATATGTTAATTTCGTATGGCTCAAAAAAATTTCCGCTCTGGTTACGCCATTTTCAAGCCGGGTATAATACATCCCCGCAGCCTCCTGATATGAAATATTTCTCTTTAGAAGGATATCTCCAATATTGCTTGCATCTAAATCAGCCTTGTAATCTTCCGGTCCAAAGGAAACCGGATACAATACGGCATCTCCAAGCCAGCCGGCATATTCCGTTACTCCCTCGTCACTATTTCTCAGATAGACATTGGCAAGTTCCCCGTCTTTTCCGATTGTCGGCGCCAAAATAGCCGCCGTTGTAATCTGCTGATGGGCATAATCCCCTTTTCCTGCATATCGGTTATAACAACCATTCCAAAAATGTAGAAATTCCTTATCGCTTTGAAAAGAAAGTCCCGTTGAATCCTGACAGGTATTTCTCCATGTATTTAACCTTTTCAGTTGATATATCTTTATCTCATTATAATCATCCGGCATCAGGTAATCCTTCTCTCCGCTTGCCAGTGCATGCTGCAGCCGGACATGATACCGCAATATCCGGTAATCTCTTTCGGGTATCTCCAAAAATCCCGTAAAATATCCCTTTTCTGTCATATCAAAAGGATTGCCGTATTCGTCCACTCCCCCAAAACCATCGATGGCATATCCGGCAACATCATCCCATTTCACGTTCTGAATCGTCCCCTCGTCATAGACAAATCCGCCCATCAGTCTTGTAAACCGCCAGTCAATTTCCCTTTGTGAAGCATCGGGATATTTTTGATACAGCGCGTCATAGACGCTTTGCATAATTCTGACTGTTTCCTCATCAAAACCGTATTGGGTCCTGATACAGGAAAAGAAGCGCGTCCTAATTCTCTCCTCCCATAACTTATCCATATCATTAAGCCATTCCTTTTGAATGGCGGAAAGGTCATAGCTGCCGCTGTCTATGTCAAAACGCTCATCCCTAATACTGATAACGCCCCTATGCAAAAAGGATTGATAGCTGTCCAGCCCCTGATATAATCCTGCACTTGCCCCTTGGAAATCCTCTATCTGCTTCAGCTTCTTTTCTATCAGCTCCAGCGTCCTGTTTAGGCAAGACAGATAATCCGAAAAGCCTCCTTTATTTCTTGCAATCAGTCCGTATACATGATTGATCTGTCTCTCCAATTCCTCCTTTGATCTCCTCAACTCATCTTCATCAATATAACCGATTCCCGCCAAATAACTGTTAATACAGCCTCCATAACGGCTATTCTCCTGCATCAAAGCCTCTCCGTATAGGATCGTCCCCTGCAAAATCGGAATATGTAACGTATAAAAATACGTTCTCAGCCTGTCATAAGATTTTCCTGCCAGACAATCGTCCGTTTCTTCCAGCGCTTCTACTTTATTTAGCGCCTGCTCGGCATCACAAACAATCTCTGTCAGTCTCCGGTTCATTTGATCCAGTTGCAGCACGACTGCTCCCGGTTCCATCATCAGTCCCATTGTATTTCCCCCTTCATTACTTTTCCTCGTTATCCGTTTCCATGGATCTATACTATAAAAGTGGACACAAACATAAACAAACCGTTATAATAAACCA
>OIWU01000487.1_pt1 | contig 49077 bp, 41 predicted proteins | sample 1587711 | NCBI WGS metagenome assembly OIWU01 (sample SAMEA3888909, study PRJEB22519) | human gut metagenome | biome: human gut; feature: human-associated habitat; material: faeces | place: Denmark | collected 2010 | reverse complement strand
TATTATAATGATTATTGTAAATATAATACATTTTATGGCTTCACCATATTTAATGGCATATAATGCTTTATTAAAGATAAACCCCAATTATGAAGTAGTAGCTAAAACATGTAATATAAGTACATTCAGGATAATAAAAGATGTAATAATACCATGCAGTAAAATTACGATAAGAGAAATGATAGCATATTTCTTTATAAACTCAATGGTAACAATATCTGCAGTAACATTCTTATTTAATACAGATACAATGCCATTATCATTAATGATAAATACATATGAAGGTAATATGATGCTAGGAGAAGCTGCTATTGTATCATTAATAATATTATTCTTTAATTTAATAGTAAAAGGATCTATCTATTTAATAAATAGAAAAGAAGACAGAAAGAAGTGGAATTATGAAGTTAACATATAATGAATTTGAAATATTAGTTTGCATAGAAAAAGAAAAAAGAGAATTGGCTCAAGAAAATACTGTTTTGAAAAATGAAGTAAGAAATTTAAAATCTAGTATAGAAGCTGCTAGAATAGGTGAAAAAGAAATTACTAATGTTGATTTATTAAGAAGAATATCACAACTTGAGAAAATCATATTAGGTAAAGAACAACAATAATATATCTGGGTAAATGCTGCATACTTGATATGTAGAGGAAAGTCCATGCTCGCACTATCTGCGATGATAGTAGTGTTTGTGCTTAGGGAAAAAATAACCTAAGGCAGGTAACTGACGGCTTATCTTTTATCTAAGGGTAACTATGATAAAGGATGTGTAAAAGTGCCACAGAGACGAGTCTATTTAGAAATAAGTAGAATGAAACGAGGTAAACCCCACAAGCGAGAAACCCAAATTATGGTAGGGGAATCCTAAACTAGAGAATTTGAATCTAGAGGGAATGACAATAGTCATAGATAAATATTTACCGCCTAGTAATAGGTACAGAACATGGCTTATAAGATATTATTATTATTAAGGAGTATTATGAAAAATATAGGTCTTAAATTAAAAGACAAAAGAGAAGAAAATGGTCTTTCTATTGAGGAAGTTGCTGAAGATTTGAAGATGCGACCTAGTCAAATATCTAGTATAGAGGAAGGTAAAACAGAAGATTTTAAAGATGTATTTTATTTAAAATATTTTATTAGAGATTATGCTAAATATTTAGGATTAGATAGTGAAAGAATATTAGATGAATTTAATGAATATTTATTTGATATGACTTCAAAGATTCCAATTGAATTAATAAAGGAAGCTAAAAAGGATAAAAATGAGAATAATGATACTATTTCTCCATATACCAAGGGGAGTAGTAAAATTAAAGTTCCTAAAATAATTATTGGTCTTGTTGCAATTGTTATTTTAATAGTAGTTGGATATTTTATAGTTAGTAATTATAAAGGAAATGATTTTAGTGATAATGATATTACATATAGTATAAGGAGATAGTGTGATGAATAAAGCAAATAAAATAACTATGTCAAGGGTAATAATGTCTATTATTATTATAGTTTTACTCTTGTTTCCATTTGATCAAATGGGTATTGATTTTCCTACTTATTTAATAGGTGGTAAAATATTAATTGATTTAAAATATATTATAGTGGGAGTATTATTTATAATTGCTTCATTTACTGACTTTTTAGATGGTTATATAGCAAGAAAATATAATATGGTTACTGACTTTGGTAAGATGGTTGATGCTATTAGTGATAAATTACTTACTAATTCAGTATTAATTATACTAGGCTGTAGTGGTAAAATTAGTGCCGCTATTGTAGTAGTTATTATTGCTAGAGATATAGTAGTTGATTCTATTAAAATGGTCATTGGTAATAAAGGACATGCTGTTGCTGCTATAGGAATAGCTAAAGTTAAAACTGCTACTTTGATGATTGGTATAATATTAACATTATTTTATAATTTACCATTTGAACTTATTTCACTTAGAATATCTGATTTCTTATTAGTACTTGCTGCTATTCTATCAGTTATATCTGGTGTTAAGTATTATATGATGGCTAAGCCATATTTAAAAGATAGATAATATTTATCTTTTTTTATTTTATAAAAAAATACGAACAAATGTATTAAAAAGTATTGACAAGTTAAAAAAAGTATTGTACAATTATATTGTAATTAAGGAAAGTATGTTGAAAGAGAGGAAATTATGGCAAAAAATGTAGAAAAAGATACAGCATTAGAACAAGTACTTGCTGATATCGAAAAACAATTCGGAAAAGGGGCTATTATGAAACTTGGAGAGCAAGAACATAAAGAGATAGAAGTTTCTCCTAGTGGATCTCTTAGCTTAGACATTGCTCTTGGAGCAGGAGGATATCCTAAAGGAAGAATAATCGAAATTTATGGACCTGAGTCTTCGGGTAAAACTACTTTTGCACTTCACGCTATTGCAGAAGTACAAAAAAATGGTGGCAGAGCTGCTTTTATTGATGCAGAGCATTCTTTAGATCCTGTTTATGCTCATAACTTAGGGGTTAATACTGATGAATTATTGTTATCACAACCTGATACTGGTGAGCAAGCTCTTGAAATTTGTGATGCTCTTGTTAAGAGTGAAGCTGTTTCTATTATAGTTATTGACTCAGTAGCGGCTTTAGTACCTCAAGCAGAAATTGATGGTGAAATGGGAGACTCACATGTTGGACTTCAAGCAAGATTAATGAGTCAGGCTCTTAGAAAATTATCTGGTTCTATTAATAAGACTAATACTATTGTTATCTTTATTAATCAGCTAAGAGAAAAAGTAGGTATCATGTTTGGTAATCCTGAGACTACTCCTGGTGGTAAAGCGCTTAAGTATTATGCATCTGTTAGACTTGATATTAGAAGGGGAGAACAATTAAAAACTGGTTCTGATGTTATTGGAAATAAAACTACTGTTAAAGTTGTTAAAAATAAAGTAGCTCCACCATTTAAGACTGCTGTTGTGGATATTATGTATGGTGAAGGAGTATCTAAAGAAGGAGAATTACTTGATTTGGCTTCAGAAATTGGCGTTGTTGAAAAAAGTGGTGCTTGGTATGCTTATAAAGGTAATAAGATAGGTCAAGGTAAAGAAAATGCTAAGTTATATTTAAAGGAAAACAAAAATATTGCTAATGAAATAGAAGAACAGGTTAGAGAACATTATGATATAATGGTAGATAAAAAGAAAAAGAAAGTAGACAAAAAGACAGAAAAAGAAGTAAAGGAATAAGATTGATATTCCTTTTTTCTTTAACATATGATAAGATATAGATGAGGGTGATTTTTTTATGAAGAAATGCTTAGTTGTTTATAATCCTAATTCTGGTAAGTATAATAAAGAAGTTACTTTACCAAAGATTGAAAAAATACTTAATGAATATGATTATTCTGTTATAATAGAAAAGACTAAATATAAGGGAGATGCCACTAGTATTGTAGCTAATATTGATAAGTGTGATCTTGTTGTTTCTATTGGTGGAGATGGTACTTTTAATGAGGTTATGACAGGTAATTTTATGAGAAAAGATAGAATTGTTTTATGTCATTTGCCTTCGGGGACTACGAATGATGTTGGTGCTATGTGGGGATATGGTAAAAATATGCTTAATAATTTAAAACTAGCCTTAAATGGAAAAGTTAAAAGAATAGATATTTGTACTATTAATGATAAACCTTTTGTTTATTCCGCTGGTTTTGGTAAATTTATGAATATTCCTTATGAGACTCCTAGAGAGTTAAAAAAAAGAATAGGACATCTTGCATATATTAGAGAAGGGGCTAGAGATTTTTTTAGAAAAGTTAAACTATATGATATTACTTATGAAGTAGATAATGAAAAATATAGAGGATTATTCTCTTTTGCTCTTATTACTAATGCTAATAGAGTAGCGGGTATTAATAATTTTTATAAAGATATTAAACTTGATGATAATAAATTTGAAGTATTACTTTGTAATATTACTAAACTTAAAGATATTATTAAGACTTTATATTTCTTTGCTTTATATGATGCTAGTAAAATACCAGGATTTTATTTTTATCAAACTGATAATATTAAAATAAAATTTAATAGTCCTTTGAAGAAACCTTTATGTATTGATGGTGAATCTTTTGATGATATGAGTGGTAGTTATAATATTAAGATAGATCATGATGTATATGTACTTATGCCTTCAAAGAATGTTAATAATTTATTTGTTAATGATAAAAAAGAACTATAGTGAATAAAATCAGTATAGTTTCTTTTTGTATAAATTTAATTTTATATTAATAATTATAGTGAAATATTATATAAAGTAGTTGTGTATTTTTTATGATTTTAATACTTAAATGTGTATTGTAATTATTACATAAAATTATTTGACTAATTTTTTTATATAGGCTCCATCAGTTTTACAATCATATGTTGTGATACTTTTATCTGCTAAAAAATCTCCTTCATAATTAATGAATGGTTCTGGTAAATTATTGATATCAGCCCATATTAATTCTTCACATTTATTTGGTTCCGCTATTATGGGAGTACCTTTATATTTAGATATTTCAAAATAATAATCAACATATGGTTCTAACTTTTTACCATCTATTTCAAAAAAATTTCTTCTTAGTACCATATAACTATTAGTGATGCCATCTAGATCGATTTCAATATTTAATTCTTCTTTTGCTTCTCTAATTAGAGCTTCATATTGATTTTCTCCTTTATCGATATGTCCTGCTGGTAGGGCATAATATCCGGGCCATAATTTAGAGCCTTTTCTTTTTTGTAATAATATTTTATTATTATCCATTATTATTATATGGATTGCACTTTTAAACATTTCTTTCATTATATCACCTTTATTGTCTAAAGAAATTTATTGTCAAAATTATCTATCAGAATTTTACTGATAATAAAAAGCAGTCTTATTTTTGACTGAAAAATGTATATTAAAGTTCAAGTGGTTTGAACATATTTTCTAATGGTGGAGCTGAGGGGACTCGAACCCCTGTCCGCAAATAAAGTTATTTAACCTTCTACAAGATTATTAGGTTATCAGATTCGCAAAGTAAATAGACAACCTACAATCGTAATTACTTGCTAGTTTATAGTTGTTCGTTATGAAGTCTAAACTTAAATCATAATATAGTCTGCTTTATAAGTCCTAGCTAATTCTCACAGACAAAGAATTAGTAGAACCTGTTGCTGCCTATTGGTTAGGCATAAGCAACAGCGTTTTTATAGCTGTTTCCAGTTATGTTTAATTTTCTTCTTTACGCGAAGAGCACGTCTTGCTAATTAAATACTTATATTTTCGTCGAAGCCATAAGCAGCCCCATTACATAGTTAATTATATCAAACAGATGTTTCTTTGTCAATTTTTTTTGTTAAAATCATTGTAATATTTAAAAAATTACTGTATAATTATTTTAGAATAAATAGGAGTGAGAGTATGGATTCATATTTAGATATTAATAATAATTATTTTGGAGTAAGACATTATAAAGTACATGTAACTAAAGAAAAAATAAAACCACTTAGGTTTATTACTAGTGTTATATCATATGCTATATTTATTTGGTTATTACTAGTTGGTCTTATGCTTCTTGCTTATGTTGCGGACATTAAGATTAGAGCTGCTAAAGGGGATACATCGCCTCCTGTTTATAATGCTTATGTTGTACTTACTGGGTCAATGGTTCCTGAGATAATGCCTAAAGATGTAGTAGTTACAAAAAAGAGGGAGGCTAAAGATTTAGAAGTTGGTGATATTATTACTTTCTTATCTTCAGATCCTAGACTTTCTAATATAATTGTAACTCATAGAATTAAAGCAAAATATTATGATGCTACTACTAATAAATATACTTTTCAGACTAAGGGAGATGCTAATAATACTGCTGATTTTACTTTAGCTGAGGATACTAATATTATTGGTGAAGTTATTTTTAAGATACCTAAAATTGGATATATTCAGAGTATACTTGCTACTAAAGGTGGACTTATTATCGTTGTTTTAATTCCATGTTTAGCAATACTATCATATGATATTGTTAAATTAGGTAAAAATGTTAAAAATAAAGTTATTAAGAAAAAGAGTGAAGTATCAATTGTAAGAAGGTGAAATTATGATTAGGAATAATAAATTCTTTGTTAAAAAATATGACGAAGATGAAAATAAAATAACTTTAGAAGAAGAAAGAAAATATCATAGTCCTTTTGTTCTTTTTCTTATTAAGAATGGAAGACTTTTACTTGCTATTTCTCTTCTTTTATCGGTATCAGTATTTATTATTGCTATTACTTTGATATTTGGTAATATGAAAGAATCTTCTATTGTTATGTATGAACAAAATGGCGTAGTTGTTTCTTTTGATGGAGATGATAATAGTATTGTAAATGGTACTCCTATTACTAAGGAATATGCTGAAAAAGTTTTTGATAGTAATTTAATACAAGATAATAATTTAAGAGGTGTTGTTATTAAATTAAAAGAGGTTTCTATTAAAGATAAAAATAAAGGTAAGGTTAAGGGTGTTATTACTTTTTATTCTGATAGGACTGCTATTGTAAAATATGATGATGGTAGTTATAAAAGAATATATTCAGTTAATGGTAATTATGGTATAACTGAAAGTGGAGTAATTGATTCTAAGGCTATTACTAATGATTTAAGTGGTGAATATAAGAAAAATGATAAATATAATATTAATCTTATTTATTTATCTGATGGTAGTGTTATAGTTATAAAAGATAAAGTTGAATTATTTGTTAGAAATAGTGATATTACAAGTAATGATGATGAATTCTTTACTACTTTAAGTGGTGTTAGTACTCCTATATCAAAAAAGGGAAATAAATATACATATTCAGATGGTACTATAAAAGAAAAAGATTATATAATTGTTGATGATATTAAGTATGCTAAAGTTGATGAAAAGAAAACTAAAGATAATATTAAAATTATATATTATGATAATGGATATGCTGAAATTATTTATAATAATCTTAATGTTATGGTAAAAAATAGTGAACATATTAGATATAATGATAATATTTTTGAGATTATTGATAATGATAAGAAAGATGTTATTGAAATTAAAGATATTATGGATATTAAAGATATTAAATTAGAAAATAAGAATAATACTGTGTCTAATTATATGATAGTACTTGAAGAGAGTAATAATTATGATAAGTATAAAATTAGTAAAAAATTACCTAGTAAATATATTAATTATAATATATATGTTAATGGTAATAAGATTATTAATAATGTTCTTGATAAGAAATTAGATAATACTAGTGGTATTAAAAATGGTAAAAATAATTATTTAATTTATGAGGGTAAGATTGATAAATTAAGTGAATTAACTGTTAAAGTTGGTATGTGGGTTAGTTATGAAGATATAACTAATGAGTATATGAATAGCGGTTTTGTTGGAACTATGAAAGTGTATATTGAATCTAAATAATGAAAGGAAAGAATAATTATGGATAAAGAGTTTTTTATAAAAAATAAAAAGAAAATTATTATTGTGGTTGCTGCTATTGCAGTTTCTTTGATAGGATTTTCGTTACTTAATTCTACTTATTCATTATTTTATCATGAAGAAACTTCTAAGAATACTGAAGGATATTCTACTGGTACTTTATCTATAACTGCTAGTAGTAAAGGTAGTACTATTAGTTTATCTGATGCTTTACCGGTAGAAGATAGTGTTGGTTCTACTAGTACACCTTATACTTTTACTATTACTAATACTGGTAATTTGAATTATAAGTTTAATATTAAATTATTGTCTACTGGTAGTAGTAGTACTACTATTGGTTCACAATATATTAAATTAAAAGTAGATGATGGTGGTGTTACTACTTTATCTAGTTTATCTAATGGTATTATAAAAAAAGATGTTACACTAGCTGCTGGTGATAGTATAGATATTAGTGTTAGAGTATGGCTTAGTATAAGTACTCCTAATAGTCAGATAGGTAAGACTTTTAATTCTAAGATTGTTATTGATGGACAGGCTGTTTATACTAAACAGCAGAGTACTGCTGCTAATGATACATTAAAAAGACTTAATCAACTTAATAGTTCTATTGTACTTGCTACAGATACTCCTGATTTTTCTACTGTAAGTGGTAATAATGGAGATGATGGTAATGGAAATACTAATTTAGGTGATGGTACTAAAGGAATATATAAAACTGAAGATGATCTTGGAACATCATATTACTTTAGAGGTGCAGTAGAAAATAACTATGTAAAGTTTGCAAACTTTTACTGGAGAATAATCAGAATAAATGGTGATGGAACAATTAGAATGATTTATGCTGGTACTAGTGCTCATGCTAATGGAGAATCTACAACAGATACTAGTATAGGAGATTCAATTTATAATGACAATGGTGACGATACTGCCTATGTAGGATATATGTATGGAACTGCTGGAGCATCTACTTATGCTGTTGCCCACTCAAATACAAATAATAGTACTATAAAAACATTGATAGATAATTGGTATAAAACCAATATTGTAGATAAAGGCTTTTCTAATTATGTTGCAGATGCCATATATTGTAATGATCGAAGCCTAGTACCAACAACAGATACTAATGTAAACACTATCTTTTCAAATACGACTGGTGAAGACAATACTGGATTAGGATATGGAAGTAATGCAACAGCATATGGGAGTTTTAAGAGAAATTATGTTGAACATACTCCAAGTTTAAAATGTCCAAATAATAATGACAAATTTACAACTGAAAACATAGGAAATTCAAAATTAACTTACCCAGTTGCCCTTATAACAACAGATGAAGTATCACTTGCCGGAGGACTAACAATGGATTCAGAAACAGGAAATTATGTAATGAATCTAGATTATTATTTATATAATGGTAATTATTATTGGACTATGACTCCATGGGCCTTCGTGGGCGGTGCTGCTTATGTGGATTTTGTTGATGATTTTGGTTATTTTGACATTGTCAATAATACTTATGCGGCCCGTGCTGTCATTTCTCTTAACTCTAATGCTATATCTGTAGGAAGCGGAACAATGACTGACCCATTCGTTGTTGGATAGAAAATTAGACTTGTATCTTGAATCTTTCTTTGCCTGGTGAAACCCCTTTCACCAGGTAGAGGAAATTAGAACGGTAGAGGATGAAAGAAAAGGTATGGAGGCGAAGTAGGAGGTTTGGTTATTAAACGAAGGTATATATATAGGGATATGCTATTTTAGTTTGGCCTTATTGTGTTTGGGCCTTCGAGGGCGGTAATGCTAATGTAGATAATGTTAATGATGATGGTAATCTTGACAATGACAATGTCAATAATACTAATGCGGCCCGTGCTGCCAATTTCCTTGTAATACATCTATAGGTTAAACTCATAATGGATTAATTTCTGTTATTAGATTGTTTGGCTTTGCTAAATCAGTTAAGAGGAAACAAGTATATTCCTTGACTTTTAGTCTAAATACTTATATAGTTTTTTGAATATCGGTGTTAGTAAGGTTTTCTGAAGGAGCTGATATTTCGGAAGACTATATATTTAGTGGGAGTTTATATGGATGATATTTATATATTAAGTAATGATAAGGAATATTTGGTTTATTGTTTTGATAAAATTAAATATGAGCTTAATAAGATTGAACTTAATATTAATAATAAAAGTGGTATATATAGACTTAAGGATGGTGTAGTTTTTTTAGGATATACTTGTAATCTAACAAATAATAAATTATTTGTTAGATATGATAATAATACTATAAAGGTGATTAGAAAAAAACTTAAATATTTATATGACAATGATTTTGATTATTATTATAGGAGTATATCTAGTTATAAAGGTTATTTTATTAGATGTAATACTAATTTGTTTTTTGATAAATATTATTATTTATGTATTAATAGTAATTATGATAAGTATAGGATCATTAAAGAAAAATATAATGGATATATTATATTTATTAAAGTTAAGGATAGGTATTATACTTATGACGATGATTTATTGTATATGAATAATTTATTTGATATTATGTATTATTATTTTAGATATAGTAGGTTATTTAATATTAAAGTTAATTATGTTATATTAGATAGTAATAAAATAATTATTAATTAATATTATTATATTTATACAAATATAGTAAATACTAATAATGGTGAAATATATATGAAGAAGATTTTTGTTAGTGTTTTATTAGTATTACTTGTGGTGGTTAGTACTATTATGGGGACTTATGCTGTTATTATTAATGTTGTTAGTGATAATGGAGTAGATAAGATAGTTGATGTTATTAATATTAAGGATTTACTTAGTGATGATAATGGTAATTATAATAGTACTTATTATGATGTTAGAAATGAACTTAATATTAGTGATAGTGAGATGGATGTTTTAATGAATTCTAGTTATCTTAATGATAGTTTGAAGACAGTACTTGATAATGTTGTTAGTTATAAGTTAAGAGGAGGTACTAAACTTAGTAATGATGATATTTATAATATGATTGTTAATGATGTTAATAATGATGATAGTATTAATAATATACTTAAGAATAAGGTAATTGATAAGAGTAATGTATATAGAAGTGATATTAGTGATTATATTTATGATTTAGATGTTAATCTTATTAGTGATTTATGATTATTTTATTTATAATTATTTTTGTTATTATTGCTTTATTATTTGCTTTGGAAAAAAATAAGATTAATATATTAAAAAGATTAGGAGATACTTTTATTATTTCTGGTAGTTTTATTATTGTTATTGGATTAATATTTAAGTTTATTATTAAGAGTAATATTTATTTTATTAATATTAGTAATGTTATTAATGTTATATTTAATCAGTTTTTAGTTATAAGTATGGTATTTTATATATGTGGTATTATTAGTTATTTGGGTTATTATCTTATTATAAAAAGTGTATAATTATTTATTTAATTATATCTTTTTTATTTTTTATGTGGTAAAATTAGTATGGAGATGATAGTGTGACTAGAATTGATAATAAAAAAGATATAAAGAGAAAAAAAGATAGTAATAAAAAAGTAAAAGAGAAAAAAATAGAGATAGTTAATGATAATAAAACTAAAGAAAAAGAATTATATACTTCAAAAGAAGTTATTATTGTAATGATATTTTCTATTGGTATTGGTATTCTTATGTGTTTTGGGGGTATTAGTATAATTACTGGGAAGAATTATTTAGCAGTTACTAAAGATTTAAAGAAGGTTGTTGATACGTATTATGCCATTGTTGATAATTATTATGGAGAACTTGATAGAGATAAACTAATAGATGGGGCAGTAGAGGGAATGATTTCTTCAGTAGGAGATACTTTTACTAGTTATAGTGATACAGATAGTACTAGTTCTTTTGATGAAACTATTAATGGTAGTTATGAAGGTATTGGATGTACTGTTGCTACTTTAGAAGATGGTACTATTAGTGTTATTGATATGTTTGAGAATTCGCCTTCTTATAAAGCAGGACTTAAGGTAGGAGATATTATTCTTAAGGTTGATGGTGAAAGTTATGAAGGTAAAAATAGTAATGACATTTCTAATTATATTAAGAATAGTGGTAAGTCTAAAATTGTTCTTACTGTTAAAAGAGATAATGAAGAAAAGGATATTTCTATTAATTTGAGTAAAGTTGAAATTCCTCATGTTAGTGGTAAAGTTATTGAACAAGATAGTAAGAAAATTGGATATATTAAGATTTCTTTATTCGCTAGTAATTCTTATAAACAATTTAAGAATAAATTAGATGAATTAGAAAAGAGTAATATTGATGATCTTATTATTGATGTTAGAGATAATAGTGGTGGTTATTTATCTTCAGTTACTGATATATGTAATTTATTTTTAGATAAGGGAAAGGTTATTTATCAGTTAGAAGATTCTAAGGGAAAGGTTAAGAAGAAGGATACTACTAAAGAAAAAAGAAAATACGATATTGTTGTTCTTATTAATGGTGGTAGTGCTTCGGCGAGTGAAATACTTGCTTCCGCTATTAAAGAGAGTTATGGGGGAGATATTGTTGGTACTAATAGTTATGGTAAAGGTACTGTACAACAAACTAAGAAACTTTTAGATGGTAGTATGATTAAGTATACTACTCAGAAATGGTTAACTCCTGATGGTAATTCTATTAATGAGGTTGGTGTTACTCCTACTAAGGTTGTTGAGTTAAATGAGGAATATTTTAATAATCCTACTACTGAGAATGACAATCAACTTCAAGAGGCTATTAAATTGATATTAGAATAATAAAAATTCACCATAGTGTGAGTTTTTTTGATTTATTTTTTAATTTTATCATATAATTTAGTGGTGATGTTATGATTGTTAAATATACTACTAAAGAAAAAGAATTACTTGCTAGACTTATGAGAGCAGAAGCAGTTGGTGAGGGAGATCTTGGTATGCTTATGGTTGGTAATGTTGGTATTAATAGAGTACTAGCGGATTGTCTTACTTTTAAAGATATTAGAACTATCTCAGAGATGGTTTATCAAAGTCCAGGTGGTTTTTCAGGAACTAGTAGTTCTTTATTTTATGGTAATCCCACTGCTAAAGAAAGTGAACTTGCCGAGAGAGTTATAAGAGGAGAATATTATTATCCTGCTACTAATGCCTTGTGGTTTTATGCTCCTAAAAGTGGAACTAGTTGTACTAGTACTTGGTGGGGACAGGATTTTGCCGGTAAATATAAAAATCATTGCTTTTATAAACCAAATCCTGGAGTATGTAAAGAGATACATTAATGATAAATTTTATAAAAGGTTTTATTATCGGTATTGGTAAGATTATACCAGGAGTAAGTGGAGCTATGCTTGCTACTATTATGGGTGTTTATGATAAGTCTATTTTTTATATTTGTAATTTTAAGAATAATATTAAAACTGCTATTAAGTATTTATTTCCGATAGGTATTGGAGTTATAGTATCAATTATTTTATTTAGTAAGATTATTAGTTTATGTCTAGATAAGTATTATGTTATAACGATGCTTTTCTTTATTGGTCTTATAATTGGAGGCTTTTCTTTTATTGTTAATAAGGTTAACAAGAAGGATTATTATATTAGTATTATTAGTTTTATTATTTTTTTTCTTATTGTTATTTTAAATATTAATAATAGTTATGTTATTAAAAATAATTTTTTTGATTTTATTATGTTTTTTGTTTCTGGTATATTTGAAGCTATTGGTAGTATTATACCGGGAATAAGCGGAACTGCTTTACTTATGCTATTTGGTACTTATGATATTATTGTTTATTCTATTGGTAATATTACTAATATTAGAATTATTATACCTTTTGTTATTGGTACTATAGTTACAGTTATTTTACTTGTTAAGGTTGTTGATTATTTATTTAGAAAACATAATAATAAGATGTATGCTTTTATACTTGGAATGTTTGTTTCTAGTGTAGTTCTTCTTATTATACAGATATTTAAAACTAAGGTATATATTAGTGATTTGATTATTGGAATTATATTTATGATATGTGGAATAGTTATTTCTAATGTCTTTGATGAAAAATAAAAACTCTTGATTATTCAAGAGTTTTAATATTTACAATGGTGACCAGTATGGAATTCGAATCCATGAATGCTGCCGTGAAAGGGCAGTGTGTTAAGCCACTTCACCAACTGGCCAAAAAATGGTGGGCCTGAATGGACTTGAACCATCGACCTCACGCTTATCAGGCGTGCGCTCTAACCACCTGAGCTACAAGCCCATTTTTTGTTTGCTCATTCATTATATCATATATATAATGAATTGACAAGCCTTTTTTCTAAAAAATATAAAAATGGTGTCCCCTTAGGGATTCGAACCCTAGACCCACTGATTAAGAGTCAGTTGCTCTACCAACTGAGCTAAGGAGACATCTGTCAAATACATTTAATATTATATTATATTTTTTTTTATTTGTAAACCTCTAAATTAAAAAAAGTTTATTTTTTTCTATTTTGTACTAATTGACTTTTATAGTGTATTTTGTTATAATTTAATAAGAATAGGTATCGGTGATAAAAATGAAAAAAATTGGTGGAAAAAGTTTTTGGATTATTTTAGTTATTAGTATTGTTGCTTTAATTATTTTGACGATTGGAGTTATATTTCTTACTAGAAAATCTAGTAAAGAATTTTATAGTGCTGGATATATTATTAATAGTACTGCTAGTAAGAGTGACAAACTTTATTTTAAAGACAATACTGTATATAAAGAAAATGTTTTTGAAGAATATGTTTTTAAGAATATAGATAATAAAGAAGTTAATGTTGATAAGAATAATTTTATTCATTATTTAGATAATTCTTTATCTTTTATGAAAAATGGTGTTATATTAGATTTAGATAATATTAGTACTTCTTTAGTACCATATTATAATATTACTGATGCTTCTATTATTAAGTATAATAATGGTGGTTATTATATTGAAACTGCTGATAAAACTTTAGTGTTTGGTAATTTTCTTGGTAAAATTACTGATAATAAATATATTGTTGTTGGAAAAGATATTAAAATTAAACTTGCTGGTAGTAATGAAACAGTAAGTGGTGATTATTTTGAAATATTATTTGTAGAAGATGGAGTTGTTAAAATAGAAAATCAAGAGGGTAGTTATCAGACTGTTAGTGATGGTACTACTATTTATGTGGGAAATAATATTAAAATTGATCTTGGAGATAAAAATGTTTATCTAGATGATAATAGTAAATTATCACTTAATGAGATGACAATTGATGGTAATGAAAATATTAATATTACTCCTAGTGATGGTAAAGTTAAAGATGACAAAAAAGATAATAAAGGAAATACTGAAGGTAAAGATAATACTAGTAATAATCCAAATGGCAATGGTACTGATGGTAAGGAAAATACAACTCCTGGCAATAATGGTGATAACGAAGCAGATAGTAATGAAAATCCAGATGATAATAAAACGGTTATTAAAAAAGAGGTTTCTGTTGATTTAGTTAGTGCGAAAGCAGGTATTAATTCTTTTGAAGCTAATTTTCAAGTAATTGATACAGGAGATTTTATTAAAGGTAATTTAATATTTAATGTTGTTAATACTACTACTGGTAAAACTGTTTATACTAAGATACTTGCTAATAGTAGTGATATTCAAAATGTTGTTATTAGTTCTTTGAGCCCTGATACTAATTATGTTATGACTGTTAGTGAAGAAAATAATAGTACTGGTATTCAATATTTTCAAAAGATATTTAGAACTGACACTTTAGATTTAAGTTTAGTTAGAGAATATGTTACTACTGATACATTATCTTATTCAATTGATTTTGGTAGTAGTAATGTTAAGTCTGCTAGTGTAAGTATTTGTGGTAGTGATGGTAAATCTTGTAGCGAACCTGTTATAGTATCTAACTCTGATGATAATACTGTTACTTTTGATGATTTGAAAAAAAATACTACATATAATATTAAAGTTGATTCTGTAGTATTTAATAATTTGAATTATTCTGATGTTTATACTATTAATACTAGTGATACTACTTTAAAAGAAAAACCTGTACTTGGTGATATTTCTGTAAAGGTTAGTAATGATGGTAAAGAGTTTACTCTTTTGATGGATAAACCTACTGATGAAGATAAGAGTATTACTAAGTATACTTATGAAATATATAAAGCTAAAGATATAAATGAGGAGAGTATTTCTACTGCTGAACCTGTTTATAGTTTTAGTAGTAATGAATTAAAAGAACAAAAATTGAAACTTGGTGAAAATGGGCTTGTTAGTAATGTTGATTATCGTTTCAAAGTAGTAGTGGACTATTATGATAATTATAAGAATAATCAAATTGAAACTGGATATAGTAATTATTTTCAAATTGTTGGTAAACCTACATTAGAGTTTACTCCAGATAGTGAACTTATTTCATTTAATCAAATTGGTGGTGTTGTTACTATAAAAGATGAGGGATGTACAATACCTAATAATGAGAGAAAATGTGCTAATAAAGAAAATGACTTTATTATTAAGTATTATGGGCCTGATAATGTTAAGAAGACTATTAATGGTGTATCATTTACTAATCATGATGATAATACATTAACTTATGATTTATTACTTAAAGGTCTTACTGAGAATACTTTATATACTTTTGAGGTTTATGCTGATATTGATATGCAAAATGGTGAAGGACTTAGAAGTAGTGAATACATTGGTAGTTTTACTGCTAAGACTGATGGTACTAAGGCTTTAATGATGCAAAATTGGAAAGATAATAGTTATAGTTTTGATACGCCAATTTCTGTTAATACTGAAATGGTAAGTACTGAGCCTAGTGATAATTCTATTGATAAAGTATCTTCTATTACATTTAATTTATATGCAGGTAATGTTAAAAATGTTTCTTTACCTGAACCTATTGGTAGTTTTACTACTACTGAAAATATTAGAGATTTATATTATAATAAGGAATTTACTTTAACTTCTAATATGTTTGGTATTGAAAACTTAGATGCTTTAAGAGAAATATCTGGTGGTAAATTATATAAGAATTATACTATAGAAGTTACTGATGCTTTTGATGAAACTGGGACTAATGAGTTTACAATATTAAATAATATGTATGTATTTAATACACCTTCTATTCTTTTACTTGAAGATGAGGTTAGTAATCCGGAAATTATTGTTAAAGAAATTACTAATAATATGACTAATTCTGGTGATTATGCTGGTATTTCATATGATAGTAGACTTGATAAAGATACTATAAGAGGATATAAAGTAACTGCTAATTTTGATAGTGACAAGATTAGTAGTGTACTTAAACTAGTTGATAATCCTATTAAGAATGTTAAATTCTATGTTTATAATAAAGATGGTAATGTTATTACTACTAAAGATATTGCTTTTAATAATGATAATATTGTTGATGCTTATTTCTTCTTGGATTATGGTACTGATTCTTCAGTAGAAGATAATGATCTTAGAAGAGGTAATACTTATAAGTTTGCTTTTATTATTAATCTTGATACTGATAACGATGGTAAAGCTGATAGTACTTTTCCTTCTAGTATGCCTACTAGTGGACTATTTAATGCCATAAAGAAAGATCCAGTATTTAAGTTATATATTGATAATAGTACTAGTAATTCTATTACTTATAAATATTTAATTACTGATATTGATAATGCTTTAGAAAAAGATGAAGAATCTGGTAAATACTTATTATATTATGATATTGAAGATAATAGTTATTCTAGTGTAATAGAAGTAGCGGATACTTTTAAAGATGTTACTCTATCTAATTTGAATTCTTCGGATATATATTCTATTAGTTATAGTAGAAGAAATTTAAAGGGTAGTGATGCTAGTAAAGTTGTTTTAGATAAGTATTATTTTGATGGATATCATGATGGAAAGACTGCTAATTTAAGTTATAGTTTAGAATATGGTAATTTTGATAATAGATTAAAGATTGTTTTAGAGGATAATGATTTCTTGGATAGGGTATCAGCTTATTTACTTACTTTGAGTTCTGGTAAAGATAAATATGAAAAAGTTATTTCTGATTTTAAAGCTAGTGATATTAAAGATTGTGGTGATAAGAAATGCTTTATTGTGGATTATGCTGAACTTACTAAGAGCGATAAAAATAAGACTGGTGTTGATTTAAAAGGTAAGGATGTTAAGGTTAGTTTAAAGGCTTTTTATGATACTGGTTATGTTGGTTTTAGTCAAAAATCTTTAGTAGGTGATTACTTTAAAAACTTAGGCTTGGTATCTGATAAAGATGCTAATAAGGTTGGTTATTTATATCAAAATAATGGTACTGATAGTAATGGTAAATATATCTATGTTCAGAGTAATGGTAGTAATGTTGTATTTAATACTTCTATTAAGCCTATGGGAATATTAGGAAGTGAATTAATTAAAGGTGATGTTGGTACTGCTACTTGGAAATTTAATGTAAATAATATGATTGATATTGATAATAATAAGTTTGTTTCTTTTGGAGATATTAATACTTTAGAAACAGGATTTGCATTTATTAGAAATGGTATATTTAGAACGGATGTTGGTAGTATTAATCTTAAAGTTGTTGATATGGTTGATATTAATACTGATAATAATAATTTTAAATTTACTAGTTTTACTCCTAAAGTTAGTGCTAGTGTTAGTTCATTAATTAATGGTGGTATATTTAATATTGATTTATCAGTTGATGAGGAAACTTTAAAGAGCGATTTTGTTAAAACTGATGGTAAGTATAAATTTTATATTGATATTTATAAGAAAAATGCTTGTGAAGAGGGAACTGAATGTGAAGATGAAACTTTTGTTAAAACAGAAGAGACTTATTATGATGATTTAGGTAAGGTAGTTGTTACTGGACTTGATCCTGATACTAGTTATGTTTATAAGATATCTGCTGATATGAATAAAAATGGCACTAAGGTTAAAACACCTTTATTTGATAATGGTAGAAGTGGATATGTTGAATTTAAGAGTAGTTTTAGTACTTTAAATAAGGATAAGATTCTTAAAGGTTTAAATCTTAAATATACTTCTAGTATTGGGGATGATACTTATAGTAAGAGAGTATTAAATATGAAATATAATCTTTATACTGATGTTAATTTTGACATTTTATATGAAATATATGATATAGATGGTAATAAAAAGTATGATGGTACTATTGTTAATGGTGATTTCTCTGTATCTAAAAGTGGAGCTATATCTGCTTCTTATGACAAAGATATTTCTGGTAATGATTTTGTATTTGGCTCTAATTATTATACTTTAAAAGTTTATGCTGTTACTACTGATTTACATAGAAAATTAGAATTATATAATGATGTTATTAAACAAGTTTCTACTGATAAAATATATATGGATGTTGCTGAACTTAGAAATCCATCTATTACGGTTAATAAACAAGAGGCTATTATTTCTGAAGATTATAAACACAGTATTAAGTATAAGATTACGGTTATTGATAGTAATAGAGTTATTACTGATGGTAAATATTATATTGAACTTCAAGATACTTCTTATAAAAATGTTTGTTCTAATCCAAAAGATTGTCAAGTTACTGTTGATATGAAAAATAATACTTGTACTTTTGGTAATGGTAAATCATGTACTGTTAATCCTGTTAATGATGGCTTAGTGGTAGAAGTTACTTTTGATAATTTGAAGGCTGATACTAATTATGTTATATATGCTTATGCTGATGTTTATCGCAATAATGTATCGCTTAATGATAGTGAAAAATTATCAAAAGTATATGTTAGAAAGAGTCAATATACTAAGAGTGATTTAGGATTTTCTCTTGGAGCTGTTACTCCAACTGCAGTTTCTAAAAAAGAGGTACATCTTACATTTGTAGGTGCTGCTAACTTAAATGAAAAGATAAAAGGTATTGAATATAGTATTACTGTTCAGGGTGGTGAAAGAATTGCTTCTGGTGTTATTGGTAAGACTACTAATACTGGTAGTGATGAGATTACATTTAAATTAGATAGTGATAGATATCCTTATCTTGATATTGCTATTCCTGATGGTAAGGAACTTGGTGTTAATAATACTATTAATATTACTTATTATTATTTGGATAATGATGGTAATATTAGTGTTCTTAAATTAGGAGATAAGACTATATTTGATTATTCGTTTAAAAATGAAAATAAATAGGAAAGGTCGTAAAATAATATGAGAAAATATGATATTAAGAATAAGAGAAACATTGGAATAATTATAGGAATTTCGATTATAATTATAATCATGTTTTCTCTAGTTATTAAATTGTTTTTATCAAGTGATAAAAAGGAATATACTGTTCATGATGGGGCTTTAGTTTTTGATAAGGATAAGTCTATTATTAAAGTTACTGAAGATAGTACTATTAAGAAAAAATGGAATAATGAGTATTATCTTAAGTTTAAAGATAATAATTATGAACTTGGTAATACTGCTATTAGTTATAATGAAAAGACTGGAGAGATTATTTTATATGGAAAATATTATGAAATTGGTTCTGGTGATTTGATTGATGTTACTGATGGTGAAACTGTTATTAAGAGTTCGGTTATTACGAAGTTTTATAAGTTAGCGGATAGAAAGTATTTGGTTGTTGATAAAGATATTAAAACTTCTGATGGTCTTTTATCTACTAATGAGTTTTTAATGATTGACTTGGATAAAGTTGGTAATGCTACTTTAGTTAATCATAAGGTTAATTTAAAGGCATTTGCAGCTACTTCTATTGTTACTTCTAATTATACTTTTGATATTGCTAATGAGATTCTTACTTATGGTAGTAATAAGATTGATTTAAAGAAAATTATTGGTTCTTCTAATACTTATACTAAAGAAGATTTGATTCCTGAAGAAAATGATAATAGTTCTTCTAATGATGGGGTTACTAATATTACTGATAATACTACTGGTGGTAATGGTACTACAGGAGATAATAAGGGTACTGATGATGGTAAGAATAATAATTCTGGTAATGTTATTGAAGAAATTAAGAAGGCTACTAAGAGAACTTCAGTTATTTCTGTTACTAGTAGTGTTAGTAAGATTGTAGTTGATTATGTTATATATGATCCTTATAATGAATATACTAATGTTTATATGGAAGTGGAGGAAGCTGGTAGTAATAAGATTAATACTATTTATTTAAATAAAAATGATACTAGGTATGAGTTTACTAACATTTTTCCTAATACTAATTATAGAATTAAGTTTAAATATTCTTATATTGAGGATGGTAATGAGGTTATAGATACTTTTGATGATATTACGATTGCTACTAAGAGACCTAAGGTTAATATTAAGACTACTAATGTTAGTTTTGGTAAGATTAGTTATTTGATTACTACTGATAATAGCTATAATATTGAATCCGGTATACTTACTGTTAAGGTTAATAATGAGGTTGTTAGTAGTAATAGTGTTAGTATTAATGGTAATACTACTGATAGTGTTTCTATTTCTGCTAGTAGTGGTGATATGGTTGAGCTTATTTTATCTGATATTAAAGCTGGTGGAAGAATTATTAGTGGTGTTAGATCTAGTGATAAATTTATATACTAGGAGGTATTGTTATGAAAGAATTTATTAAAAAATATTATAGTATTTTGATTCCAGCATTTTTAGTGATTGTTATTTTGATAGCGGTTATTCTTTATGCTATGGAATATAAAAATAATAGGTATGCTATTGTTACTGATACTAAGGTTTATCAATATTTTTCTGGTAATAAGATGGAATATACTGCTAAAGTTGGTAGGAATAGAAAGAAAGTTATTCTTAATTTTGAGGCTAAAGATTTTTCTGTTAATTTAGATAGTACTCCAGTATATGTTAAAAAGAAAGAGGGAGCAGATGTTATATTTCCTAAGGAGATGATGGCTTTCTTTCCTTTAAATGATAAAGCATATGTTGTTGATGCTTTATCTGAAGTATATACTAATTATGATTTGAATTATTTGAGAATTAAAAGACTAGATAAGTCTTTTGACCATATGTTTTTATATGATGGTAAGGATTTATACTTCTTCCTTGATGAAGTTACTTTAGTTATTGGTGATCAAGAAATTAAACTCAGTCCAATGTCTTATGTTAGTTGTTCTTATCTTAATATGGTTGAATATTACGATAGGAAAAGTGATACTGATAGAGTTATTGATTTGAATAATGAAAATGTTTATGTTAAAAATGATTATATGAATATAGATGTTTCGTTAGATAAGGCTATTTATAAAGATGATTTTACTTTATTGGGAGGAAAGTTAAGTAATTATAAAAAAATTACTGATATGGAAGAAAAATAATCATATACTTTGATAGGTGAGTATATGAAAAAAATTGATTTATTATATTTGATAGTAGTTATGTTTTATTTGATTAGTGGATTAATTAAGTGGGATATGACTACTATTTTTGCTTGTGTATTATCTTTGATATTTATGGTTATTACTAATGTTATTGGTAAGAAGTTAGGGTTTGGTAATGGTATTAAGATACTTATATATGTTTTTATTCTTAGTACTGAGATATTGGGAGAAATATATCATTTTTATGTTGATGCATGGTGCTTTGATATTGTTATGCATACTTATTTTGCTTTTATTGTTTCTTATGCCGGATTATATTTGATAAGATATTTTAAGATTAAGGGAAGTATTTATTTTGTGATATTATTTATTTTTTCTTTGGCTATGATGACTGAAAGTGTATGGGAGATATTTGAGTTTTCGATGGATAGGGTTATTGGTACGGATATGCAGAAGGATACTGTTATTAGAAATATTAGTTCTACATATTTATCTCATGATATATATGTTGATAAGGTTATGGTTAATGATATTGATTTTATGGATAGATATGGTGGATATTTAGATATTGGTTTATATGATACTATTGGTGATATGATATGTACAGTAGTGGGTAGTTTTATATTTATTGTTATAATGAAAAAAAGACTAAATTGTTAGTCTTTTGCTTCTATATAAATGCTTTTATCAAATTTATGGGTACCATCATTTATTTTTTCTAAAGTATTAGTAGTTATTAAGAAGTAAGTATCTCTATTTACATTGATATCACTTATTGGGTCATCCCAAGTTAAATCTAGGTGATACCATTTACCATCTAGGTATACTAGGTTCCAAATGTGTTCTTCATTACTTATTTTGTAATTTATGACATTTAATTTATTTAAGAAGATAGCCATGGCATCGGCATAGCCATTACATGTACCGTATCCTTCAATTAGGACTCCATATGCAGTGTTAGATTTGTAAGTGGTATCATTTTTGTTTTCATATTTTAATTTATCATATTCGGCATTATCTATAATATAGTCATGAATTACTTTTATTTTTTCTCTAGTAGGCATATTATTGGTTATTTTTTCTTTTATTACTTTATCTACTACTTCGTTTATTTTTGTTATTTCTTCATTGCTATAGGCTTTGTTTATGGTTATTCCTATTTTATATTCACCACCATAATTTAATTTGATATTATTTGAACTGTTATATGGATGAACAAAATTATTTAGTAATGATATTGTTTCTTTAAATCCTTCACCATTATTTATTGTTAACATATTAATATCATTTAAATAGTTTGTATAATCTTTAGTGATATATCTTTCGGTATGATGAATGCCACTATTTAAGGTGTAGTATATAAAATTAATTAATTCTTTATGATTATTTATGCCCATACCGGTATAATTATCTACATAGTTAAAGTTATCATCGACATAATACTCGTTAGTAGTGGAAGAAGAGTATTTTTTTTCAATTGAATATTCATAATATTTATATCTAAGGGTATTTTTGTTAAAAGCACATACTGTTACTATGATAATAGCAATAGCTCCCATAATTACAATTAATCTTCCGTTTTTATTCTTTTTATTCATATCTTCCACCTCTAATTAGATTATATCATTTTATAGGGAATTTTATCAAGAAAAATATTAAGTTTTTTTAATAAATTTACTAGATGTAAACTTTTAGTAAAATAATATGAAAAAAATAATTTACTTATACCTTATTATTTGGTATAATTAAAGGGAAATATCTTGAGGAGGAATAGTATGAATATTGAAAATAAAAAACCTAAAATTTATTTGATTTGTGGTAGGGCTAGACATGGTAAAGATACGATAGCGGGATTTCTTAAGAAGTTCTATGAAGAAGATGGTAAAAAGGTTATTTATTCACGAGCGGGTAAGTATATTAAGTTTTATGCAATGGAGATGACTGACTGGGATGGTAGTGAGGAATCTAAACCTAGAAAGTTACTTCAAGAACTTGGAACTGATGTTATTAGAAATAAACTTAATAAGGCTGAGATGTTTATTGAAAGACAACTTGATGATATTGAGATTTATTCTTATTTTTATGATGCTATTATTGTACCGGATATTAGACTTCCTAGAGAGATAGATAGTGTTAGAGAGAAGTTTGATAATGTGGTTGTTATTAAGGTAGAGAGAATTAATTTTGAAACTAGTTTAGATAGTAAAGAGCAGGCACATGTTACAGAGATAGCTATGGATAATTATGATGATGTTGATTACATTGTTACTAATGATACTTTAGATAAATTAGAAAAAGATATATACGATATATATAAGGAGACGAGATAATATGAAGAAGTTAACAGGAAGAGAAATTATTAGAATGTATTTGGATTTCTTTTGTGAGAGGGGACATACAGAAGTTGATTCTGCTCCTTTAATACCAATGAATGATCCAACAGTACTTTGGATTAATGCTGGTGTTACGCCACTTAAGAAATATTTTGATGGAACTGTAGTACCTAGTAATAGGAGACTTACTAGTTGTCAAAAATGTATTAGAACTGGGGATATAGAAGAAGTAGGTAAGACTGCTAGACATCATACTTTTTTTCAGATGTTAGGTAATTTTAGTATTGGTGATTATTTTAGAGATGAGGCTCTTACTTGGGCGTGGGAATTACTTACTAGTCCTAAATATTTTGATATGGATAAAGATAAACTATATATTACGGTTTATACTAATGATGTTGATTCTTATAATAAGTGGATTAGTTTAGGTGTTAAACCTTCTCATTTAGTTAAATTAGATGGTAATTTTTGGGAGATAGGACCAGGGCCTTCGGGACCTGATACGGAGATTTTTTATGATCGTGGTGAAAAGTATGATAAAGAAGGCAAGGGTATTAAGTTATTACAAGAAGAAATAGAGAATGATCGTTATATTGAGATATGGAATAATGTTCTTAGTCAGTTTAATGCTACTGAAGGTTTGAAGAGAGAAGAATATCCTGAACTTCCTAGTAAGAATATTGATACTGGTATGGGTGTTGAGAGAATGGCTTGTATTATGCAAGATACTGAGACTAATTATGAGACTGACTTATTTATGCCTATTATGAAGAAAATAGAGGAAATTTGTTCTATTCCATATATGGGTCAAATGGAATTTAAGGTAATAGCAGATCATATTAGAACACTTACTTTTGCTTTATCTGATGGAGCTGTATTTGAAAATGTAGGTAGAGGATATGTTCTTAGAAGACTTCTTAGAAGAGCTTCTAGAATGGGAAAGAAACTTAATATTAATAGAGAATTTTTAAGTGATATGGTTGATGTAGTAGTAGAAAATTATAAAGATACTTATCCTGATTTAGTTGGTACTAAGAGTAAAGTTAAAGAACTTATTGCTAAAGAAGAAAGATTATTTCAAAAGACTTTATTAGCTGGTGAAAAGAGATTAGAGGAATTATTTGATAGTGGTACTAAGGTTATTAGCGGAGAAGATGCTTTTAAATTATATGATACTTATGGTTATCCTATTGAACTTACTATTGAAGCTGCTGAGGAAAGAGGATTTAAGGTTGATACTGATAGTTTTAATGCTTATATGAGTGCACAAAAGGAACTTGCTAGAAATAGTAGAAAAGTTGAAGCTAGTATGAATTTACAGAATGATTTACTTATTAATTATAAGAAAGAAAGTAAATTTGTTGGTTATGAAAAATTGGGATTAGAAACTGAAGTTATGGATATTATGAAGGATAATGTATTTGTGGATTCTTCTAGCGAGGACTGCTATATATTTCTTAAGGAAAATCCTTTCTATGCTGAGAGCGGTGGTCAGGTATCTGATTCGGGATATTTAAAAAATGATAATTGTAAGTTAGAGGTTATGGATGTTATTAAGGCTCCTAATGGACAACATTTATTATATGTTAAGGTACTTGATGGTACTGTAAATAAGGGAGATAAGATTCTTACTCATGTTCTTAAAGAAAAGAGACTTGCTATTATGAAGAATCATTCTTCTGTACATTTGCTTCAAAGATCTTTACAAGAATTACTTGGTAATAGTGTTCATCAGGCTGGTAGTAAAGTTGATGAAAATATGCTTAGATTTGATTTTAATTATCAGGGTAAGTTATCTGATGAACTTATTGTTAAAGTAGAGGAACTTGTTAATAAGAGAATTAATGCTGGGTATGATGTTACTATTGAGTATTTACCTATTAAAGAGGCTATTAAGAAGGGGGCTATGGCTTTATTCTCTGATAAATATGGAGATATTGTTAGGGTAGTTACTATGGGTGATTCTATTGAGTTATGTGCTGGTACGCATATTGATAATACTAAGAATATTGGCAGGTTTGCTATTGCTTCAGTAGAGAATAAGGGTACTGATACTTATAGAGTAACAGCGGCTACTGATAATAATATTGTTCCTATTCTTAAGGAAGAGATATCTAAATATAATGAAGAGATGATTAGATTACTTGATAAGGCTAAGAGAATTATTAATGAGGCTAAGGAAAATGATATTGATCTTGAATTTAATTTTAATATTGATAATAGTGATCCTGAAAGTTATAAGGATATTGTTTATAATAAGAATGAACTTGCTATGTTAAGAGAAGAACTTAAGAAGTTAGAGAAAGAATTTAATACTAAGAAGAGTGAGAAGTCTGTTAGTGATTTATCTAGTTTCTTAGATATTAAAGAAGATATTAATGGTATTACTACTATTATTAGTATTACTAATGGTTATGATATTAATACTTTGAGACAGATTGTTAGTGCTCTTAGTAATCAGCTTGATAATAATTTTATATTACTTGCTAATATTAATGATGATAATTCGGTTAATTATATTGCTAAATCTAATTCTAATAGGGTTAGTTGTGGTGATATTGTTAAGGATTTGGCTGTTAGATCTTCTGGTAATGGTGGAGGTAATAAGTCCTTTGCTCAAGGTGGAGGTACTGATGGTAGTATTACTTCTAAATTACTTGAAAATGTTAAAGAAATTATTAGAAATTTATAGAGACTTTGGTCTCTTTTTTCTATGAAGCGGGGGTTACTTTACAAAATGATAATTTTCTGCTATAATTATTTAAGTCTTTTACTTTAAAGAAAGGAGAATTATTTTGAGTAAAATTAGAATGTTTTCACTAGGTGGACTAGATGAAAATGGTAAAAATATGTTTGTTATTGAAGTTGATAAGAATATATTTGTTTTTGAAGCAGGGCTTAAATATGCTGATGAATTAACACTTGGTATTGATTATATTATACCTAATGTTACTTATTTAAAAGAAAATAAAAAAAGAATTAAGGGAATATTTTTAACACATGGTCATGATGAAAATATAGGGGCTTTAACTGATATTGTTGATGATTTAGGTAATCCTTATATATATGGGTCTAAATATACTTTAGAGATTGTTAAGGATGAATTTGATAATTCTAATATTAAGTATAAGAATATGAAAGAGATAAAGGCTTATGTACCAATAGAGATTGGTAATGTTAAGATTTTTCCTGTAAATTTATCTCATTCTACACCTGATAATTTTGGTTATGCTATATATACTAAAGATGGAGTTATTTTTTATGCTTCTGATTATGTTATTGATTCACTTATGAAAGGGGCTTATAAGACAGATATTGGTAAGTTGGCTTATATTGGTAAGCAGAATGTATTATGTCTTCTTACTGAATCTTTCTATGCTGGTGTAGAAGGATTTACTTCTCCTAGACATAGAATAGCACCTTTAATTAGAGAGACTTTAAATAATAGTGATGGTAGAATTATTTTTAATGTATTAGATTCTCATTTATATCGTATTCAGGAATTATTTACTGAAGTAGAGAAGACCAATAGAAAAATTGTAATTATGGGTAAAAGACTTAAGAAGATAATTGATTTTGCTATTGAAAATCATTATCTATATATATCTAAAGATATTATTGGTGATTTATCTAATATAAATGATAAGAATGTTGTAATATTAAATGCTAATGAGAAAGATAAACCATATTACAATATTATGAGAATCGTTAATGGCTATGATAAATTTATTAAGTTAAATGAAGATGATACTGTGTTTTTAGCTACTCCTATTTATGATAATAGGGAGAAGACTTTTTATAGTTTACTTGATGATATTGCTAAGTCTGGAGCTAATGTTGTTAGTTTATCTTCTAAAAAATATTTATCACATCATGCTTCTAATGAAGACTTAATGACTATGATTAATTTGATGAATCCTAAATATTATTTTCCAATAAGAGGTGAATATAAAAATCAGGTTATGAATGCTGAATTAGCAGAAATGGTTGGTATACCTAAAAGTAATATTATTCTTAAAGAAAATGGTGATGTTGTTACTTTTAAAAATGGTGTAATGTTAGATACTTTTGAGAGGGTTCATAGTGGTTCTGTTTTAATAGATGGTACTGCTGGTGATGATATTGGGGAAGTTGTTTTAAAAGATCGTGAGATGCTTAGTGATAATGGTATTATGATTATTTCTGTTACTTTGAATAAACAAACTAAAGAAATTATGGCTGGCCCTGAGATTTTAACAAGAGGATTTGTTTATGTTAAAGATTCTTATGAATTAATTAATGAGATTAAAAAGATTTCTGAAAAAATAGTAGTGGATAATACTAAGGGAATGAAGTATGTTGAATATAATAAAATTAAAAATACTATTAGAGATGAACTTAGTAAATATTTAATTAATCAAACTGGTAATAAGCCAATGATTATTACTGTAATTCAAGAAATATAAGCAAATTTTTACTAAATAATAAAAAAACTATTTCATTTTAGTTTTTTTTTTGTTATAATGTAGAAGAGGTATAATATGATATGAAGAAAAAGTTTTTACTATTAATGGTATTACTTTTATGTATTGGATGTACTAGGATAAATAATAATAATTATGATGTTATTGTAAATGATGTAATTGAAAATAGTAATAATATTTATAATACTAATTCTTTAGGATATAAATATTATTTACCATTTAGTATTAATAAAGTTTATGATAAAGATTATAATCAAATATTTAAAGTTAATGATACTTATATGTATTTATATGTTGATGTTATTAGTTATTATTATAAGAATAATTTAAATTTAGGTGATAAAGATAGTAGTGATTCTTATTATTATTATAAAATTAATAATAATAAGAAGAACGGATATGTTAAGATAACTAAAGATAAAGATAAGTATTTTATGAAAGTAGTTTATAATTATGCTAAAATAGAGACTTATGTAGAGGAGTATGAGTTAGCAGATATTTTATCTTATTCTATGATTATACTTAATAGTATTAATTATAATGATAATTTAATTGAAAAGATTATTCAAGATGATTATTATTCTAGTTCATTTAAAGAATATAAAATTAAAAAGCCAGAAGATGCTGAAAGTAAGTTTTCAGAATATTTAAGTGAGTATGTTGGTGAAGAGGATAGTATTATTCCGGATTTACCTGAATATTAGAAAAGGAGCGACTATATGGGATTTTTAGATAAGATAAAGGATTTATTTTCTGATGAAGAAGAGGTTGTTGAAACTAAAGAAATAGAAGTAGAAGAAAAAGAAGAACATAAGCTTCCTACTTTTATGAGAAATAAAATAGAGGAAGAAGAGAAAAGAGAAGAAGTAAAAAAAACTAGAACTGGTGTTTCTGATGAAATAATTAGTGATAGAGAAATAGTAAAAACTAGAACTAATAATAATTTTGCATTTCCTATAGAAATGGATGAGCCTGATATTTTTGAGGTGCCTAAATATAGTAATCAAAATATTTTAGCAAAGAAGAAAGAGGAAGAAAAGAAAGTTTCTACTTTATATTCTAAAAAAGAAGAACCTAAGCCTAAAAGATTTAAGCCTACACCAGTGATATCACCAGTATATGGTGTACTTGATAAGAATTATACTAAAGATGAAGTTAAATTACAGGATGAAAGTTCTTATGAAATACCTAGAGCAAGTAAAAAAATAGATTTTGAAACAGTTAGAAATAAAGCTTATGGAAGTTTAACTGATGATATTAGAAATAATTTATGTGAAAATTGTGAATTATATCAAGAAGTTAAAATTACTAAGAATGCTGATAAAAAGAAGGTAATTGATGATAGTAATTTACTTGTTGATATGACTGAAGATACTCCTAGTAATAAGGATGTTACTTTAGGTGATGCTGAAGATAATTATTTTGATTTTGGTGTTAGTTATGAACAACCTAAGAGAGATAAAACTGAGGTTGTAATTAATACTAATAAAGTAGAATTAGATGCAGGAGATAGTGATATTAAGATAGTAAATCATAATATGGAAGAATCTTCTGCTGAAAAGATAGAAGTTAAAGAAGAGGTTCCTAAGAGAAAAACTCCTAGTAAAAAATTAGAAGATACTATTGAATTTGAAAAGAAATTAGTACATGATGAGGAAGGTGCTGATGAGATATTAAATAATTATACTAATGATAATGCAATAGATAGTGATAATGATATATTTAATTTAATTGATTCTATGTATGATGAGGAGGAAAAATAATGACTGTTAATGAAGTATTACCAATTGTTTTATATATTTTAGGTGCTATTTTATTGGTAGCTTTAATAGTATTAACTATAAAATTAATTATTACTATGGATAAAATAGAAAAAGTTGTAGATAATATTACTGTTAAGGTTAAATCCTTAGATGGGGTGTTTGAGGTTGCTTCATTAGTTAGTAATAAAGTTACATTTGTTACTGATAAAGTTGTTGATATAATCAGTATGATTATTGATAAAATATTTAATAAAAGAAAGGATGATAAAAATGAGTAAAAAAGGATTAGGTAAATTAGTATTAGGTGCTGGTATTGGTGCTTCTTTAGCTTTATTATTTGCTCCTAAAAAAGGTAGTGACTTAAGAAATGATATTAAGAAGAAAATTAATGAATTTATGAAAAGTGTAGATGATATGACTGTTTCAGAAATTAAAGATGAGTTTACTACTAAAGTTAATGAAATTAAAAAGGGCCTTGATGAATTAGATAAAGAAACTGTTTTAAAAGCCGCTAAAAAGAAGGGTAATGAACTTAAAGATAAAGCTAATGAATTAGTAGAACTTGCTAAAGAAAAGGGTACTCCTGTACTTGAGGGAATAGCAGATGATTTAAAGGAAAAAACTATTTCAGTGGCACAAGAAGTAATTGATAAATTAGAAGAAAAATAATCAGTAATTGATTATTTTTTTTGAAAGGATGATAATATGAAAGCACTAGTAACAGGAGCTTCTTCTGGTATGGGAAGAGATATGGCTAAATATTTATATTCATTAGGATATGAGTTATATTTAGTTGCAAGAAATAAAAAAGATTTAAATAGAGAATTTAAAGGATATAAAAATATACATACTTATGGTTATAATTTAATAATTGAAGAAGAATGTGTTAAATTATATAAAGAATTAAAAGATGAAAATATTGATATATTAATTAATAATGCTGGATTTGGAGATGCTGGTAATTTTACTGAAACTAGTTTAGATAAAGAAATGGATATGATTGATTTAAATATTAAAGCATATCATATACTTACTAAATTATTTTTAAAAGATTTTGTTAAGAGAGATTATGGTAGGATACTAAATGTTGCTTCAATGGCTGGTTTTATGCCAGGACCTTATATGGCTACTTATTATGCTACTAAAAACTATATTGTTAGTTTATCTTTAGCTATATATGAAGAATTAAAAAGAGATAAATCTAATGTTAAGATATCTATATTTTGTCCTGGACCAGTTAATACTAATTTTAATAATGTAGCAGATGTTAAATTTAATATTTCTTCTCTTAATAGTGAATATGCTAGTAAAGTAGCTATAGATGGTATGTTTATGAATAAATTACTTATTATTCCTAATAATATGAAATTTAATCATTTACTTACTAAGATTGTTCCTACTAAGAGTATTTTATTTGTAAATTCTTTAATACAAGAAAGAAAAGAAGAATGAATTTTCTTTCTTTTTCTATTTAATTATAGTATAATGTATTAAGAGGTGTGCATAATGAAAAAAATAGTTGTCTTAGGTGGAGGAACAGGGCTTTCAGTGCTTCTTAGAGGATTAAAACAGTTTCCTCTTGATATTACCGCTATTGTGACAGTTGCTGATGATGGTTCTTCTAGTGGAAGACTTAGAGAAGAATTTGATATATTTGCAGTAGGTGATCTTAGAAATGTTTTAGTATCTTTATCTGAAGTAGAACCACTTATTGAGGATTTATTACAATATAGATTTGTTACTGATAGTTCTTTAAATAATCATCCGATGGGTAATTTACTGTTAACTGCTTTATATAATATTACAGGTAATTTAACTGAATCACTTAGATCTTTATCTAAAATATTTAATATAAAAGGAACTATACTTCCTTTTACTGAAGAAAATCCTGTATTAATAGCTCATACTACTGATGGTAAAATAATTGAAGGAGAATCTAATATTACTAAGGCTGGAAAAGAGATTGATTATATTGAATATAAAAATGAAGTTAAACCTACTAAAGAAGTAATTAAGGCTATAGATGAAGCTGATTTAATTATATTTGGTATTGGTAGTTTATATACTAGTATAATTCCTAATTTATTATCTAAAGAAGTAGTAGAATCTTTAAAGAATTCTAAAGCTAAGAAGATGTATGTTTGTAATATAATGAGTGAACATGGAGAGACAGATAATTATAAAGTATCAGATTGTATTAAAAAAATTAATTCTTATGTTAAAGAAGATTTAATGGATGTAGTAGTTGTTAATAATAAAAAAGTACCAGATGATATAAAAGAAAGATATTTAGGAGAAACAGCTGGTCAAATTGATATTGATTATGATGTATTAAATGATATGAATGTTGAAATAATTGAAGATGAACTTCTTTATATTAGTGATAAGAAAAAAGTTAGACATGATCCATATAGAACAGCACTTGCAATATTTAATTATATAGTTAAGGAGTTAAAATAATGAGTTTTACAATGGTTGTTAAAGATGAAGCTTCAAAGATAGAAACTACTAGATTAGAAGATATATCTGAATTATCCGCTATTATAAGAATAGCGGGTAATATTAATAATAATATAAATGTTACTATTGAAAATAATGCTGTAGCAAGAAGAGTATTTAAATTATTTAAAGAAATATATGGTATTAGTCCTTCTATTACAGTTAGAAATAAGAAACTAGGTAGAGGGTTAACTTATATATTAAATATAAATAATAAAGTAAAAGAAATACTTGAAGATTTATCTATTATTGATAATAATAAATATCTTAGTATTCCTAAAGAATATTTAATATCAGATGAAGAACAATTAAGGGCATATTTAAGAGGAGTATTTTTAGTATCTGGTTCTGTTAATGATCCAAAGACTAGTAGATATCATATGGAATTTATATTAGATACAAAAGAATATGCTAATTTTATTAATAAATTACTTAATTCTTATGACTTAAATAGTAAAATAATTAAAAGAGAAAAGAATTATACTGTATATATAAAAGAAGCAGAAAAGATAAGTGATTTTTTAAGAGTTATAAAGGCATTTTCTGCAGTTATGTATTTTGAAGATATTAGAATATATAGAGATCATAAAAATATGACTAATAGGCTTAATAACTGTGAACAAGCTAATATGGATAAAGTGTTTATGACTGCAAATAAACAAATTAATGATATAGAAAAATTATATGAATTAGATATGGTTGATTTGCTTGATGAAAAGTTAAAGACAGTTATAGAATATAGAATGAAGTATAAAGAAAGTTCTTTAAAAGAATTAGCGGAAATTATGTCTTTTGAAACAGGCACTGAAATTACTAAGTCTGGATTAAATCATAGATTTAGAAAAATTAGAGAGATTCTAGATAATATAGAAAATAAATAATTATATAGTACTAACTCTAAAATATGATAGGTCTAATGAGACTCTGATGGAGACTAAGAATTAGGCTATATCAGACATGAAAATACCTTGGATTTTCATGAAAGGTGAAAAATGTAAAAAAATGTAGAAAAGTACTTGACAGATAGTGTAAAATGGTGTACAATTTAATTGTCTAATAGAAAATACTATGATAATATAATGTAAATATTAATAACGACTATATGCTTTAGTATTTACCCGAGTAGAAGTTTTATTTGGAAATCTTTATGTTAAATAGTAAATATTGGGTATTATGGTAGAGGCTATAATTCTTATCTATCTATTAGATATGCATATATGTATGAGAAAGAAAACTCATTAGATAGGAAGCTGTTTTATATTAACTGACATTAATTTAAAATGGTTATTCATCAAACTAGAGAATGCAATTGTGTGTCAGACAATGCATTCTTTTATTTTACCTAAAATTATGTTATACTATTAATGCAATGAGGAAGTGGTATTATGAAAGAATTACTTAGTCCTGCGGGTAATATGGAATGTTTAAAGGCTGCGGTTAATAATGGAGCAGATGCCATTTATCTTGGTGGAAAAACATTTGGAGCTAGAGCATATGCTGGTAATTTTAGTAATGAGGAATTAAAAGAAGCAGTTAATTATGCTCATTTATATGGAGTAAAAATATATATAACAGTAAATACTATTATTTATAATACTGAAGTAGATGAATTAATTAAATATATAGAATATTTATATAAAATAGGAGTAGATGCTCTTATTATGCAGGATATAGGTATGATATCATTAGTTAGAAAAGTATTTCCTAATATGGAAGTACATGCTTCTACTCAGTGCCATAATCATAATAATGAAGGTATAAAGTTATTAAAAGAACTAGGAGTAACTAGAATAGTACTAGATAGAGAAATGTCTCTTGAAGAAATAGAAAATATAGATGTGGATATAGAAAAAGAAGTATTTATACATGGAGCTTTATGTAACTGCTACTCTGGATGTTGTCTATTTAGTTTTATGAATGGTGGTAGAAGTGGTAATAGAGGAGAATGTACACAAGTATGTAGACTTCCTTTTAAGTTAATAAAAAATGGTGAATATGTAAATAATGAAAGTAAATATTTACTTAGTACTAAAGAACTTAATACTATAAATAATTTTAATAAACTATTAGATAGTGATATTGTAAGTTTTAAAATTGAAGGTAGAATGAAATCTCCTAGTTATGTTGGATATGTAACTAGAATATATAGAAAATTAATAGATAGTTATAGTAATAGAATATCTAGTAAAGAAGAAGATAATTTAAAGATATTATTTAATAGAGAATTTACTAATGGTTATTTATTTAAAGATAAAGTTATGAATATAGAATCTTCTAATCATAGAGGATTAGATATTGGTAAAGTAATAGATGTTAATAAAAAGAAAATTAAAATTAAATTAGATAAAGAATTATATCAAGAAGATGGTATTAGATTTAAGAATAGTAATAAGGGTATGATAGCTAACTTTATTTATAATGAAAAAGGATTACTTATTAATAAAGGTAATGTTGGAGATATTATTTATTTAGATAATAAGATTAATCTAAAAGATAAAGATATTTTAGTTAAGACCTCAAGTAGTTATTTAGACAAAGAGATAATTACTAGTAGTATTAAAAAGGTAATTATAAATATAGATATTAAATTAATAGATGAGTTTTTAGATATTACTTTTAGTGATAATATGAATAATATAGTTAATGATAAAGTAAAGGTAGAACCTCCTGTTAAGAGGGGAACTACTAATGAAGAGATTAAAGAAAAGATAACTAAACTTGGTAATACTCCTTTTGTATGCAATAATATAAATATTGATATAGATAGAGATATCTTTGTTAATATGAAAGATATTAATAATATAAGAAGATTATTATGTGATAAATTAATTACTACTAGAAGTAGTATTAAAAGAGATATTATTATTAATAAATATTCATTAGATTATAATAAAGAAGATGATTATAATACTGAAATATCAATACTTGCTAGAAATAAAGAACAAGTACAAGCAGGTATAGATATGAATATAGATAGAATATATGTTGATAGTGAATTATATGATATATATAAAGATAATGATAAAATATATTTGAGATTAGAGAGAGTTAATAATAATTATAATTATGATAGTAAAAATATACTTGCTACTGAGATGGGGGCTATCTATAAATATAGAGATAGTAATCTTATTAGTGATTATTATTTAAATGTAGTTAATAACTATAGTATTAAGTTTTTACTAGATAATGGTGTTAAGAGAGTTACTTTATCTCCTGAAGTTAATTATAATTATTTAGATGATTATATATTAGATAAAGTAGAATTAATAATATATGGTACTATAGAAAATATGATTACTAAGTCATGTCCTATTAAAGAATTAAAAATATGTCCTTGTAAAAAAGAAGATATATATTATCTAGAGGATATTAATAAGAATAGATATAGAGTACTTCATAACAATTGTTTAACACATATTATGCATTATAAAAAGATTAATTATATTGATAATATTAGTTATTATAAAAATCTTGGTATTAGATCATATAGATTAGAATTACTAGATGAAAGTTATGAGGAAGTTATTAGATTAATTGATGAAATAAGGAAAAAATAACAGAAATAAGTAGCAATACAACTGCTAATATTTTAGAAAATGCTTTTAAAAAAACAACTAGTAAGGATTTCTTACTAGTTCAGAAAGGATGGGTAAGTATTATAATTTAAATGATATTATTTAATTTTGAATAGGATGGTGAGGTAAAATGAGTGGTACTAAATTACTTGTAACAGATAGATTAGTCTTAAGAAAAGTAACTATGAATGATGCTCATGATTTATTTATTAATTGGGCTAGTGATATTAAAACAAATGAATACTTAACTTTTAAATGTCATGATACTGAAGAGACTACTAAAAAGGTAATCAGTTATTGGTTAAAGAAATATGAAGAAAATGGATTTGAGTGGTGTATAGAAATAAAAGATACTAAAGAAGTAATTGGTGTTATTAGTGCAAATACTTCATATAAATATAATACTTTAGAAATAGGTTATAGTATATCTTCTAAGTACTGGAATAAAGGTTATACTACAGAAGCAGTTAAGGTAATAATTGATTATTTATTTAATGAATGTAATTATAATATAATTGAGGCTGTTGTACCAAGTAATAATATTGGTAGTATTAAAGTGGCAGAAAAATGTGGTATGAAATTAGAGGCTACTTTAAAAGATAGATATAAAAATAAATTAACTGGTAAAATGAATGATTTACTCATATATTCTATTTTTAATAATAATTAAATGAATGGTAAAGAATTATTAGTGTAATGATAGTTCTTTTTTAAATATTTGACTAATTAATAAAAATAGAGTATTATATAAGTAATTTATTTGAGGGGATGTGTTATAAGAATATGGAAAACTATAATGAAGAAATAGAAAGAAATTTATATTTAAGAGAATTATTATTAGGAAATATACAAGGACCATTAACTGGAATACCAAATATAGATAGACCTTGGCTTAAATATTATACTAAAGAAGAATTGATGGCTGGTTCTATTAATAAAACAGTTTATCGTTATTTATATGATGAAAATAAAAAATATATAAATGATACCGCTATTATATTTGCAAATAGAAAGATAAAATATTTTGAGTTATTTTTACAAATAGAAAAAGTTGCTAAAGCACTTAAAACTATAGGTGTAAAAAAAGGAGAAGTAGTTACTATATGTTTACCTAATACACCTGAGTCTGCATATTTATTTTATGCTTGTAGTATGATAGGAGCAATAGCAGATTATATAGATCCTACTGAAAGTGAAGCAGGATTAGAAAAGTATTTGAATATATCTAATCCTAGACATTTAATAATGTTAGATATGTGTTTTGATAAGTTTACTAACTTAATTGAGAAAAAAAATATAGAGAATATTGTTGTTACTTCACCAGTAGAATCTCTACCATTAATAATGAATGGCTTAAAGATTAAGAATAAAATATCTGATAGAGAAATTTATAATAGACATAAAAAAGTTATGAGAGAGTCTTCAGCTAATTATATGTTTTATAAAGATTTTATTAAAAATGGAAATATGTATAATGGCGTGTTAGAAGAAGAGTATGAAAAAGATAGACCAGTTGCTATTGTTCATACAGGGGGAACTACTGGAGTGCCAAAAGGAGTTCTTTTATCAAATGATAATTTAAATGAACTTACTAATCAAATAAAGAATTCACCAGTACAATTTATAAGACATTACTTATTAGTAGGAGTAATGCCAGAATTTGTTGGATATGGTCTTAGTGTAGGATTACATACATCTTTAGTTTGCGGTATGAAAACGATGATGATTGCTAAGTATGAACCAGAAAAGATACCTGAAGTAATATTAAAATATAAACCTAATTGTATGGCTGGTAGTCCTGCTCATTGGGAAATATTTTCTAAAAGCCCATTAATAAATAGACCTAATGTTGATTTATCTTTCTTTAAAGCTCCTATTGAAGGAGGAGATACTCTTAATGCTAAAGTTGAAAGTAAAGTTAATGAAATATTAGATAAAGGTGGATGCGAATATAAGATACAAAAAGGTTATGGTTTAACAGAAAAATGTTCTGCTGTTACAGTATGTTTTAATAATGAAGTTAATAAACCTGGTAGTGTAGGCGTTCCATTTTCTAAAACTGTTGTATCCATATATGATAATGATAAGGAAGAAGATTTACATTATAATGAACTTGGTGAAATTTGTGTAAGTGCCCCTGATATTATGCTCGGTTATTATGGTAATGTAGAGGAGACAAATAAAGTGATAAAAGAACATAAGGATGGTAATAAATGGCTTCATACTGGCGATATTGGATATGTTACTCCTGATGGACTACTATATGTAGTTGGTAGAATAAAAGATATAATTATTAGATATGATGGTAAAAAAATATATCCATATAATGTAGAAAATATATTATTAAAGTGTCCTATTGTTAAATCAGTAGCAGTAGTAGGTATTCCTGATCCTAATCATTATAATGGAGAAGTACCAGTTGCTTTTGTTAGTATTGATGATAGTTATAGTAAGGAAGAAGCAATGAAAATAATTAGTGATTATGCAAATAATACTATTACTGATTATTTAATACCAACATCATACTATATTGAAGATGAATTACCAAAAACAGTAGTAGGTAAAGTTGATAAAAAAGTATTAAAGAAAACCTTAATTAGAAAGTAAAAATTGTATAGTTTTTGCTTTCTTTTTTAGTGTGGATATGTTATAATTTTTATAGAATAAAGAGGTGAAAAATATTATGCAAATTAGAATTACTCTTTTAATTGTAAGTTTTATATATATCATGCTTACTAGTATCGTATACTTTTCAAAAAATAGAATTAATAATAGTGAAAATGCAGTTTATGAAAAGTTATTATCTATAACACCTATTGGCCTACTACTAGAAATAGGTTGTAATGTTACTGCTATTTATAAAATGAATGATTTAGTATCTAGTATAATATCTAGATTATATCTTATATTTATATTAGTATGGCTTACTACTTTTACTTTGTATATACTTACTATTACTAAATATAAAGGTGATAAATTAACAGAATATAAAAATAGTAAGATAAGAAAGAGTATAATTATTGGTTCTATTTTTTCAATATTACTTTTGATATTTTTACCTATTGATTTTGTATTAGAGAAAAATTCAGCATATTTAGGTGGAATAGGTATAGTATTTCTTTTAGCAATTACTTTTCTTTTAATTATTTTAGATTTTATACTATTTATAAAATATTTTAAAAATATGACTTTTAGAGAAAAAGTTCCAATGCTTTTATTACTTCTTTTAATAGGAGGACTTTTACTAGTCAATAATATTGCTCCAGAAATACAAATTATTTCTAGTTCATTTGCCTTAATAACAGTAATTATGTATTTTACAATAGAGAATCCAGATAAGAAATTACTTGAAGAGATACATATGTCTAAGAAAATAGCGGATGCTGCTAATGAAGATAAAAGTATGCTTATATATAATATGATGAATGAAGTTAAGAGTATTGCTAGTGATATTAATAAATCTTCTGAAGTAATACTAAATAGTAATAATCTAGAAGAAAATAGATTCTTTGCTAGAGAGATAATATCTTCTAATAACAAGTTATATAGTATGGCTAATAATATATATAATATTGATGTAATTGATGATATTAATGTTAAGACTGTTAAGAATAAATATAATATTAAGTTATTACTTAAAGAAGTTATAAGTAAAAATAAAGAGTTATTTGAAGATAAAGATATTAGTTTTAGATTTAATATAGATAGTAATCTTCCTAATACTTTATATGGAGATAGTATTAATTTAAAGAATGTATTAAATACTATTATAGGTAATTCTTATAAATATACTGATAAAGGATATGTAGAGTTATCTGTTAATGCTATCTTTAAAAAAGACATAGTTAGATTAATTATAAAGATAGAAGATTCTGGTATTGGAATAAAAGCTGAGGACTTAGATAAGTGTTTAAATAAAAATACTAAAGATCAAAATAGTTTATATGGAGCAAGAAAGACTATTAATATAATGGGTGGTAATTTACTTATAAGTAGTGAATATAATAAAGGAACTATTGTTACTATTATATTAGATCAAAAGATATATACTAATAATAAAGATAATTATGATAATTATGTTAATAATAAAAAGATATTAATTATAGATGATAATAATTCTAGTATTAAATTAATTAGTAAGATATTAGATAAACATAATATACTATATGATAGTTCTAATTTAGGTAAAGAAGCCCTAGATAGAATTAGAAAAGGTGATAAGTATGATTTAATATTATTAGATGAAGATATGCCTTATATGAATGGTATTAGTGTTATGAATAAGTTTAGTAAGATAAAAGGATTTGATACTAAGGTTATACTTCTTACTAAGAATAGTAATATTATATATGATGATATTTATAAAGATAGTGGTTTTAGTGATTATATTATTAAACCTATTGATAAAGATGATTTAATGAATAAGATAAATAAGTACTTGAAATAATAGTACTTATTTTTAATATTTATGATATAATATTTTTGATTAAGACAAAGTAGGTGAAGTATGAGTAAAATATCTAATGCATTTTTAATGATAAAGCTATTATCAAATGGTAGAGTATATTCTGTTAAAGAACTTAGTATGGAACTTGGAGTAACAGAGAGAATGGTAAGGTATTATAAAGAGCAATTAGAAATGGCTGGTTATATTATAGAATCTTTTAAAGGACCTGGTGGTGGATATTATATAAATAAAAATGATATTATGAATATAGATTATTTTAATAAATATGATTTGGAAGTATTAGATCGAGTAGAAGAAAATATTAAGAATATTAGTGATAATAAATTAATTAGTGATTTTAATAAGTTAAATAAAAAATTACATTCTATTTATAATACTAATAAAATATTATCAGAATATAAAAATGTTGATGTAACAGTAAATAAAAATGATGAGAAAATTAATATTATTGATAAATGTATTAAAGATAAGAAAAGTTTATTAATAGATTATTTAGGTACATCAGGTAAAATAGTTAAAAGAGAAATTATCCCTATAAATATGTTTGAATTTGAAGATAATATTTATGTTACTGCTTTTTGTAAACTTAGAGGTTCTATTAGACATTTTGATTTAAAAAAGATTATATTATTAAAACTTAAATAATAAAGACGATATATTTCCTTTAAAGATTGTATAATATTTTCGAAGGAGTGAAAGAATGAAAGAAAAAATTGTATTTATTGATTGTGATGGAGTTATTTTAGATTCTGAACAAAGAATGTTGAGAAAAAAAGAAGAAAGAGGATTTCTAAATCATCATGACGGGAAGGAATTTGATGATTATTTTGCTTTAGCTGATATGCTTGATGGTGAATGGGAATATATTATTTGTGGAGCAAAATCTATTAATAATTCTGTAGAAATTATTAGAGAACTTGAAATGATGAAAAAGAATATAGCAATTCTTACAAAAATTCATAGTTTAAAAGAAATGAAAATAAAAGCATATGATTTGAGGGAAAATCGTAACATTTTTTCACCAATTATTTTTGTACCTCCTGATGTACAAAAGCATAATATTATACTTCCAAACGAACAATTGCTTATAGATGATTCAGAAAAGAACATAACTGGCTGGATTAATAATGGTGGAAATGGCTTACTATTTGATTTAAATAGAGAAAAAATTATTAATTGTTTAATAAAAAATCACGATTATAAAGAAAATAGCGAGGTTTCGTTTAAAAAAAGGAGATTAAAAAAATGAGAGTAGTGAGTATTGGGGATTTGGTTACTGATTATTACTATAAAGATGGTAAATTGTTGGGTGTAAATGGTGGAATGACTTCACATAATATTATCGCAAATTTGTCTAATATGGGAATAGAAACTTCTGTTTTTGGTGTTTGCGGTAATGATAAGGCAGGTATGATTTCAATAAAGAGTCTAGAAGATTTAAAGGTTGATATTACAAATATAAAAATATTGGATAATGTTTCTACTAGATGTTTTCATGTATCTTACTTTGATACAAATAATAGACTTGAGTTTATTTCAAAAAAAAGATGTCCCATTTGTAACAATAAGAAATGGTATGATAATTCTCTTATAGATACTGATGATATTTTAAATAAAATAAAAGAGGATGATATATTAGTTTTTGATAATTTAAATAATAAAAATCAGATTATTATTGATAATACACAAAATAATAAATTACTTGATTTGGGACAATATTTTGAATTTGAAAAACTTGCTAATGAAGAAATAATAAAAAAGATGAAACATAAGTTTTCAATTATTAATTTTAATGAGCGTGTATCAAATTATTTGAAAACTAGATTTAATCTTGATTCAGATGAACAATTATATAGTATTTTTGAACCTAAATTAATAACTATTACATTTGGAAAAAAAGGTGTTGAATTTATTTACAATAATAATGTATACAAATATTCTCTTACTTGCTCTACACCAGAAGTTGATTCAACAGGAGCAGGAGATGCCTTCTTTTCTAGTATAATAAAAGATTGGATTAAAGCAAGTTTAAATTTTGATATTAATAAATTTGAAAAATGGTATGATAATTCTATCAAATTAACTTCTAAAGTAGTAAAGAAAATGGGCGCCAGGGGACATTTAAAATGCTTATATAAGATTAAATCTGCTAAACACTGTTGTACTTGTGACGATTTTGAGCTAGTGGAAAGAAAGAAAATTAAAAGATGTAATATCAATATCAATAATTTGGAAATAAGAACTTTGAATGCAATTAATAGTGATGCAATAGAAAAACTATATAACATAGAATTTAATGCTGATGATAATTATATATTTACTGGTAGTGGTGGCTCTTATGCTGCAAGTATATTTTCATCTATTGTCATTAACGACTTGTATGGAAGTAATACATTTGCTATGTTACCAAGAGATATTATTTATAGAAACAATAGTAAAGTAAATAAAGTAATATTGTTTTCTTATTCTGGAACTACAAATGATTTACTAATAAGTACTAAAAATTTTGATAACAATAATAAATATATAATTACTAAAGGTGAATTATCTAAAATAGTTTTAAAAACCAATATTGTTAAAGATAATATAATTACTTATAGAACTTCAAACAATAGAGGAAAAGAAAGAGGCTTTTTATCTTTCGAAGGTACTATTAGTCCTTCTAGTTTGTTTTTAAAATATTATTTCAATGAAGCAAATATTAGGATAAATGTTGATGAATTCATAAAAGGAACTATTGAAAAGTGGAGTACATATTTTAAGAATAAAAAAGTTATTGAAAAAATTAAACTTATGATAAACCATGGTGATACAATAAATATTTTTGCTGGAGATTACACAAAAAGTGCTGCTGCTGATTTTGAAAGTAAAATTATAGAATCTGGCCTTGTTAATGCTATTATTCATGAAAAGAAAAATTTTTCTCATGGTAGATTTATTAATTATGAAAATTTAAATAATAAAAATAGCTTTTATTTTAAATCAAAAACGGCTTCTCTATATGAAGAATCTCTCTTAGATTATTTGAAAAATGGCAATAATTTAGTAATTGAAAGTAGTTATGATGGTGTTTTGTGTGAATACGATTTATTAATAGCTTCACAGTTTTTAATCCACTGTATCGGAAATATTCTTGATATAGATGTTTCTAAACCTTGTTATTCTGATAATGCAATGAAAATTTATTTTTATAAAGGGGAATTATGATGTATGTAGATATAAAAGAAAAAGCAAAATTATTTGCTATTAATGCACATAAAGGACAAATAAGAAAATCTGATAAAGAGAAACCAATGATTATTCATCCTATAAATGTTGCTAATATTTTGAGTGAATATGGATATGATGATAGTGTAGTAGTGGCTGCTTATCTTCATGATGTAATTGAGGATACTAAATATACTAAAGAAGATTTATTAAATGAATTTAATGATGATATTGTATCATTAGTACTTGGCGCAACTGAAGAAGATAAAAGTTTAAGTTGGGAAGAGAGAAAAACTATTACTATAGATAAAGTAAAATATTTAGATTTAAGACATAAGGCTGTAGTATGTGCAGATAAGATAAGTAATTTAGAAGATATGAGAATTATTTTTGAAATTAAAGGAGAAAAGGATTTTTCAGCATTTAAAAGAGGTTTTGATAAACAAAAGTGGTATTATACTGAAGTATATAATAGTTTGATATATAATGAAGATAAAGACTATATTATGTTTAGTAGATTAAAGTTACTTATTGATGATATCTTTAATGATAATAAACATGATGAGCTTGAAAGAAAGATATTTGAAGGACGAGAAGATGAATATAATAAATTAATTAGATTACACTATAGAAAACAAGAAATATATAAAATGATTAGTGTACTTGATAAAAATAAACCATATGTAATAGAGTTTACTGGTACTCCAAGAACTGGTAAAACTACTCTTATGAATAATTTATATGACTTTTTTAAGAAGGGTGGTTTTACTACTAGTACATTAGAAGAATTTACTACTTCAAAGAGATATAAGAAAGAAATATATCCTAAATTAAAAGATGAATATAAAAATATTATTAGTAATGAAATTCCTAAATATGTTTTAGAAGATTTAGATAATGAGATTAATAAAAATAATGATATTATATTAATAGATAGATCTCTTTTTGATAGAATGATATGGATGGATAGACTATATAATAAAAATGGAGTGACTAAAGAAGAATATGATAATTATATAGATGAATATATTCCAATAATTAAAAATAAGATTGATATTATAATAGGTTTATATACTGATAGTTTAACTTCTTTAAGAAGAGATTATACTGCTAATGCATCGTTAGAAAAAAGGACTTTTCTAAATGAAGGTAATATTAATGAATATAATGATTCACTTATGAATATTAAAGAATTATCTAATAAAGAAAATATTAATTTTTATTTATTTGATACTACAAATAAGAGTGAAAGAGATATTTCTTTTGAAGTACTTGATACAATACTTACTGATATGAGAAGTAAATATATATCTATATTAAATGAAACTTTTAACAAATAAATATTTATGATGAAGACTTAAGGCTTCATCATACCACGGAAGACTACAGGCTGAAGTGGAAAATAGATAAAAAGTAATTGACAAAGATAAAAAATAAGAATATAATATATTTATATTTGAAAGCAATGAGAAGGACAAGATTATATATATTTTATTTATAGAGAGTTAGTGTTTGGTGGAAACTAATGATAAAGATATATAATTACTACCTTTATAGTGTACTCGAAAGAGATTACCGGTTAAGAGCCGTTATCTAAATTAAGGCCAAAGAAGGATGGTACCGAGATATGTATTCTCTCCTTTTAGAGGTCTTTTTTTCATAAATAGGAGGGTTTGGTTATGGAAAATAATTTTATACCAGTAACGGTATGGAGAAAAAATAAGTATGAGACTTGGCAACTAGATATATCTAATCTTAATTTAAGTGATTTAATTATATTAAGAAAGACACTAGTAGGTTATAGTGATAATGGTATTAGAATAATAGATAGAATAGTAACAAGTCATACTACTACTGATAATACATATTATAGAGAATGTAAAAAAATATGTAAAAGAGAAAAAGAAAAAATAAAAAGAAAACAAATTAAAAGTGAAAATAGAAGGAGAGATAGAAAAAATGATAAATATTAAAGAAAATGAAGATTTAAGTAAGTTAAATCACTCTTGTGCACATTTACTTGCACAAGCTGTTAAGCATTTATATCCAAATGCTAAGTTTTGGGTAGGACCAGTAATTGAAGAGGGGTTCTACTATGACATTGATTTAGGTGATGAAGTAATCAAAGAAGAAGATTTACCTAAAATAGAAAAGGAAATGAAGAAGTTATCTAAAGATGGTAAGAGAATAGTTAGACATGAAATTAGTAAAGATGAAGCTTTAGAAATGTTTCATGATGATCCATATAAAATTGATTTAATTAGTAGAATGGATGAGAATGAACAAGTTATATCTTGTTATACACAAGGAGATTTTACTGATCTTTGTCGTGGACCACATGTTGACACTACTAAAGAATTAAAATACTTTAAGTTAATAAAAGTAAGTGGTGCTTATTGGAAGGCTGATTCTAATAATAAGATGCTTCAGAGAATATATGGAGTATGTTTTAGAAATGAAGAAGATTTAAATAGTTACTTAACTGAATTACAAGAGAGAAAAGAGAGAGATCATCGTAAGATTGGTAAAGACTTAGATATCTTTATGTCTCATGATTTAGTTGGTAAGGGTATGCCTTTATGGCTTCCTAATGGAGCAATTGTTAGAAAGAACTTGGAGAATTATATTTATGCTAAGGAACAAAAACTAGGGTACTCTCATGTATATACTCCATGTGTAGGAACAGTAGATTTATATAAGACTTCAGGACACTGGGATCATTATAAAGAAAATATGTTCCCTTCTATGAAAGTTGATGATGAAGAGTTTGTATTAAGACCTATGAATTGTCCACATCATATGTTAATTTATGGTAATGAGATTCACTCTTATCGTGAACTTCCTATTAAGATAGGAGAGTTTGCTACTGACTTTAGATATGAAGCTAGTGGAGCTGTTAAAGGTTTAGAGAGAGTTAGATGTATGTGTCAAAATGATGCTCATCTATTTGTTAGACCTGATCAAATTAAAGATCAATTTAAAGAAGTAGTTAGTCTTATACTAGATGTATATAAGGACTTTGGACTTGATAATTATAAGTTTAGATTATCTCTTAGAGATCCTGAAGATAAACATAAATACTTTGATGATGATGAGATGTGGAATAAGGCTGAGAATGAACTTAGAGAAGTATTAAATGAGATAGGAGCAGAATATACTGAAGCTATTGGAGAAGCTGCCTTCTACGGACCTAAGTTAGATGTTGAAGTTAAACCTGCTGTTGGACCAGAGATTACTTTGTCTACTTGTCAACTTGACTTCTTACTTCCTAGAAGATTTAATTTATCTTATATTGATTCTAATGGTGAGAAAAAGGTACCTGTAGTACTTCATAGAGCTATATTTGGTACATTTGATAGATTTACAGCCTTTATTCTTGAAGAAACTAAGGGAGCACTTCCTTTATGGCTTAGTCCAGTACAAATTAATGTTATTCCAGTAAATAATGAATATCATTTAGAGTATGCTAATAAAGTAGTTGATGAACTTAGAAGTAAAGGTTTTAGAGTAGAATTAGATGCTAGAGATGAAAAGATGGGATATAAGATTAGAGAATCTCAAACTAAGAAGATTCCATATACTTTAGTTCTTGGTAATAATGAGAGAGATAATAATACTATTACTTATCGTATGTTTGGTAAAGAGAATAGTACTACTATAGAAAGAGATGAATTTATTGATATGATTATTAAGCAAGTAGAGGAATACAAATAATAAAAGTGTAAAGTAACTATATGTTACTTTGCATTTTTTCTTTGATTTGGTATAATATTTATAGAGAGGTATTATGGAAGATAAAGCAAGAGAATTACTTAGAATATTAAATGATAATGGATATGCTGCTTATATAGTAGGAGGTTATACTAGGGATGTATTACTTGGAAGAAAGAGTAATGATATTGATATATGTACTAGTGCTACTCCTAAAGAGATACTAGATATATTTGAGGATGTTAAGGTATCTGATATGCAATATGGTAGTGTTGTTATTACTTATAAGGGATATAAGTTTGATGTTACTACTTTTAGAAAAGAGATTAAGTATGAGTCTAATCGAAGACCTATTAAGATTAAGTATATTAGGGATATAAAGAAGGACTTACTTAGAAGAGACTTTACGATTAATACTTTATGTATTAATGATAAGGGTGAAGTTCTTGATGTACTAGGAGTAAGAAGTGACTTAGATAATAGGATACTTAGAACAGTGGGTAATCCTAGATATAAGATTAAAGAGGATTCTCTTAGAATACTTAGATGTATTAGATTTGCTACTATTCTGGAGTTTGATATTGAGAAGAAGACCTACTACTACTTAGGAAAGTATGGATATTTATTAAAGAAATTATCTATGGAGAGAAAGAAAGAGGAATTAGATAAGATATTTTCTTCTAAGAATAAAGAGAGGGGTAGAAGGTTAATACTTGATCTTAATCTTACTAATGTACTTGGTATTAATAATCTTAGTAATATTATACTATGTACTGATTTAATTGGTATATGGTGTCAGCTAGAAGTAGAGGATATTTATCCTTTTACTAAAGTTGAGAAAGAGCAGATTCTTTGTCTTAGAGAGTTACTTAAGTATGATGAAATTGATAATTATTTATTATATAAATATGGTTTATATTTATGTACTGTATATGCTGATATTAAGGGGTTATCAAAGAGAAATTTAAATAAGATGCAGAGTGAATTACCAATATTTACTAGAAGAGATATTGTTATTCATGGTAATGATATTAGTAAAATATTAGGAAAAGAACCTGGTAAATATATTAAGGATATTATGGATGATATTGAGAAGAAGATATTATATAATAAACTTGCTAATACTTATGATGATATTAAGGGATATGTTATAGATAATTATATGGAATAAGACTTATGTTGAAGTTGTAAAATAAATGTAGACACAAAAGGAATGTCTACATTTTTTTGAT
>OIWU01000483.1_pt1 | contig 49318 bp, 49 predicted proteins | sample 1587711 | NCBI WGS metagenome assembly OIWU01 (sample SAMEA3888909, study PRJEB22519) | human gut metagenome | biome: human gut; feature: human-associated habitat; material: faeces | place: Denmark | collected 2010 | reverse complement strand
TAAAGATATCCATATATTGGTCAAGTCCTGTATTCATGTAATATTGTATTTGTCGTGATCTACAAAGTTACTGAAAATCAGCGACTTGACCAACTTTTTACAGTTAAGTTTTCATAAGCACTTCTTAATATAAGTTATTGATTTACAGACGATTAAATATTAATTTAACGCAGTATTGTCAATTCAAACCACAAATAATTCTTGTAAATTTCTTTGCCCCACAATCATTCAAGTGCTGTGCGTCCTTAAATAATGTTGAATCAACCATAAATTCAGAATCAGAATGATAGTTCATACAACGTACGTCATTAATATCAGCTATCCGAGAAATAGATTCTTCTGCATGACGTGTCAAAACACTTTTCTTCAAATATACAGGCGAAATACAGAGTCTTACGTCACACCCTTTTAAACGACAACGCTTTAATGTTTTGTCTAAAAACGTAAGGAAATCTGGTGAAACTTCTACATCTTCATTTTGCGACTCCAGCTTCTTCTCCAAGGAGAGGACAGCATGGATATACTCCACCTTATACTTGTCAGGCTTGTCTTCCAACAAGTTGCGATGAAAATACTCACGGACTATCGTTGTCAATCCTTCTCTTCCGTTTCTCATATCTGTCGGGATGCTGCAGATATAAAAATTGGTGCGTGACGTAAAATTTAGCATACTACATACTCATCTTACGCAGCAGTTCTTCAACAACCGCCAAGTTTGAACATTTTATCTCTAGCTCATCTCCTGTTGGACTCGCTATCACCAGCTGTTTTACGCACCACTTTGCCTCTGGCTGTACAATAGGCTGTTCAGAGAAGCGTTCATCTATAACCTGAAGAGGTATCAATGAAGGTACTTCTTCCTTCTCTACCTTACCACGCTAGAAGAGTACTGTTTCTTGTACTCAGACAACCACTTGTAGTCAATTCCTTCATCACTACAATACTTACGCAGGTTTCGACCTCTACGGTTCTGGTTAAAGTCCTGCATCACCTTTTCGAAGTATTCCTTTGTTTCCATAATTCTGATTTTTTAGAATTCGGATGCAAAGGTAAATACTTAATGTGTTTAAACTTTCGCTGTAATGGTGACATACTGATCAAATAGTAAGATTTTCAAAGTTCTCTCGTGCTTACAGCGTATAGCAGCTTAGCACATTATTGAATTATTAACGAACTATTGTTATATAAAATGTTTATTCTGCAAATCCTTAAAAGCAGCTATCAGCTTGTCGTAATCCTCGGTGGTCAAGGCACCTATATGACCTACACGGAAGATGGTATCCTTCATATCTCCACCATTTGGGCAGAGCCAAATACCATACTCATCCTTGATCTTCAAGAAAATATCGTATGCAGAAGCTGTTGTTGGATGTAGTGGAGTTACTGCGTTTGACAAGGACTCAGAAACTATCTCGAATGGCAAGCCTTTGATATGCTCACGAAAATAATAAGCCAATCCTGCAATACGTTTGATTTCTGCATCAACACCACCATTCGCATCAATCTCCTTCAACCGTGCATTGATTTGGCGAAGAATACCTACTGCTGGTGTCCAAGGAGTCTGTCCACGCTCCATGTTCTTCAAGGCAATCTGTAAGTCAAAGTACTGACAAACACACTTTGTTTTGTTCACACGCTCGATAGCCTTAGGCGAAAGCACCATAATTGAGACACCAGGAGGGCAAGCCAATGCTTTTTGGCTACCAGTCAACATGATGTCAGCGCCCAATTCCTGCATATTGAATGAATCTGCCAAGAAAGAACTGATGCTATCCACTATCAAGAACAGGTTGTTTCGCTTACAGAAGTCACTAATCATGTTGATGTCATAATGTACACCTGTAGAAGTCTCATGCTTGTTGACAAGGAAAGCTGTATATCCTTTCCCCTCAAAAGGAGCAAGATGCTCTGGATTCAAAGCCTTGCCATGCTCCAATTCGATATCTGTATATGGAATATGGTGAAGTTCCAACAACTCCACAAAGCGATGCCCAAAACTGCCACCATTCACCACCAAAGCCTTGTCATTTGGTGTCAATGTATTCATGACGGCAGTCTCCATTGCTCCAGAACCAGAAGCTGTAAGGAAAACCACCTTGGAATCATCCGAAGCCTTGGCAAACTTCTTGATGAGTCGTTCGTTCTCAAACATGACATCAGAAAACTCCGATGTTCTGAAATAAGGTACTTGCTCAGAACCAATTGCCCGTACAGCCTCACTTGACTGTACAGGACCTACAGTAAAATTGATCATATCGATAATATTATATTTCAAAGAAATTCTTGCGCTCATCAAACTGCTGCATGACTTGAGCCATACAGATGCTTTCCTTTCTTCTTAAACGAGCAGAAGAAAAACGCTTGTTGATGATACAGCTAATAAATTCTTGTATCTCATAGCGGAGACCATATCCATCCCACTTGTAGAAATACTTTTTATTTTCATTTTGGTCTTCATATCGAAGCTCAAAGTAATCTGTCTTCCACCATGGGGCAGGTACATAGGCGTAACCTTTTGTACCAGAAATAACCAAATTACCCTCAGTCTTCACGCCGATGCCCACTTTGAAAGAACAAGTGGCTGACGGATAGCGCATGACACCATGCGTATAGACATCCACAGAATTGTCCATTCTACTGAACAACATCAAGTCATCATAGTTGACACCCATCAACTTGATGATTGGCAGAAGCGGATAACTGCCTTCCTCATGCATGGCTCCACCAGCTTGGCTTGCATCAAACTCTCGACCAGTCTTGTCAAGCAACTGCGAACAGGAAGCCTCAATGTCAACTATCTCACCTATCAGTCCAGACTTAATCATCACCATCAAGTGATTGAATGCAGGGCAATGAGCAGTCTTATTAGCCTCCATCAGAATCACCCCATTCTTCTCTGCCAACAGATAAAGTTCTGCCGCTTGATCCCTACTCAATACCATCGGAGTTTCGCAAAGTACATGCTTACCTGCCTCCAGAGACTTCTTGATGTATTCATAATGGCTCAGATGAGGAGTGGCAATATAAACGGCATCAACGGCATCATAAAACTTTTCCAAGTCTGCATAAGCCCAAACGCTCTCGTTGTCTTTCGACATAGAGACAACAGCATCCTTGTTGAAGTCATAAGCTGCACATACATTGATTCCACTCACCACCGAAGCCTCAGCAGGAAACCGCTGTGCAATGCGACCACATCCAATGATACCCACATTCACAATCTCCTGGTTCTCATTTCTCAGTTTAGTAGAAGAGATACCCTGTGTACGTGGAAGATAAACTACTTGGCAATACTCGTTGAGATAATCAAACTTGCCTTCCCAATCAGAGCCTATGGCAAAGATGTCAACATCATATTTTTGGATGTCATCTATCTTCTGTCCCACATAGTCTTCGATGATGATTTTGTCCGCATAGCCAGTAGCCTTGACTGCCTCCACACGTTCAAGCACATTATTTCTGACATTGAGCTTACCACGGTCTCTGTCAAAATTATCATTCGTGACACCCACGATCAAGTAATCACCAAGTTCCTTAGCTCGTTTCAAGAGATTAATATGACCTTGGTGAAGAAGATCATAGGTGCCGTAGGTTATAACTGTCTTCATAACATTTAAACGTTTGTTTGAATTCAATATATCTTGTAAGCATCCACCCCCTATGACAATACAACTCCATCCCCTGTGTTTACTGGGGATACAGGGTATCTTAAGAAATTGGACTTTTCTGATTTTTAAACAGGTTTAACTAAAAGTGCCTCTGTCCTCAAGGCATAATCCCTTCTTCCAGCTACAATCATGTCAAAGAACCCCCTGAAGAAATTCAGTGGAGCCATTGCCATTAGCTTGCAGGTTTCAACGAAAGTAAGGAAGGTCGCTGTAACTCTGGCACCCTGTTCACTGCTAAATCCACCGAAGTTCTTTCGGAGATTTGTGAATGGGCGGACTGCGCGTTCACAACAGTTGTTGTCTATCAAGACGCTGCCTATCTTCGTATATGCCATCAGCTCCTTGCCTGTGTTTACCGACTTGTCACCAGTTTGCTTCTCATTGTTCTTGCCATGCATCTTACGCCTACGGGCTTGCAGTTCTCCAGTAAGCTTGTCAACCTGAGCCTGCGAACCGGCAATCTTACGATCTGCCTCTGCCTGTAGTTCTTCTGCTCATTACCCAAGGCAATATTGGTATCCAGAAGTGTCTGGACAGTCTGAACCAAATCCTTTATCTGATCTAGATATTGCTTACGTTCCATATCCGAGCTTGGATGGTGTTGAAACAGCACTGGTTGAATCTGGCGCACCTGCAACAACACACTCCACTACATTTGGAGCCTGGAACTTCTTCTTGTACCACTTTTCAAATACATGATAAGGAACTCCATTAGATTCGAAAAATTGATTTACCGAAATACCTGCTGGTACCGCCTCCGCTTTATAGCGTTGCCACAGACTCTCAAGATCTTTACTACTTATTGCCATACTTATAACATTTAATGTTTAACATGGAGCAAAGGTAGCACTTATTGTTCAAACCGCCCAAATAGGGGTTGGATGCTTACATATGAAAACCACCCTTACCTCTAAGTTTATCAAGATTTGATCTAGGTGACGTTACCGCCACCAAGCCATCGTCCGAATCTTAATCATCACCTCACGACATAAGCCTAAGGATTGAGATACAGTAACATAGCGAATAATTTTCTTTTTGCTGCGAGTCATTGTATTAATACAGCTTTAACGTTCTTTCATCCATTTCCTGCAATCCTTGAAAAAACTAACAACTATCATGATAAGCAAAATACCAACGGGGAATGCTGCTATGATAGTTACACCTTGTAGACTATACAAAGAGTTTTGTGCAAAGAGAAGACCTACAGGAAGGAATATTAAGAGAAGAGCCCAGAAACCTCGAATCTTTCGGGCAGGTTCTTCTTCTGCTGATATTTTCTTATAGCTATATGAAGATGCTACATAAGTAATGCCATCAAGCGTTGTGCTATAAAAGGCAATCATAGTAATAACAAGCAACATCAATGCTACGGAAGGAAGAGGTAGCGTATTAAAAATCATCAGGATAGCATCATACATCTCACCACCTTTACCTATATAGCCCGTTACATCAAGCCCATGTTTCATTTGTTGAGCAAGTCCATAGTTACCAAGAATAATAAACGACATATAGGTACCAGCAAGCCCCCAGCCGAACGAGCCGAAAACAGTATTACGGATAGTACGTCCTTTAGAAATAAGAGCTATGAAGAAAGGAGTAGCTACACACCAAACAAGCCAATAAGCCCAATAGTAAACAGTCCAATTCTGTGCAAAACCATTTTCCCGAAGAGGATCCATATAGGTGGATAGACCTATGAAGTTCTGAGCTAAGTTTCCGATTGACTGAAAGCCTGTTTCTATAATAAAACGAGTCTCACCTCCTAATACAAGAAAATAGAAAAGGACACCAAAGAATAGATAAGAACAGATTCCTGCAAGTCTGCTAATTCCTCTCACACCATATAAAACTGTAATGGTGTAGATAGAGCAAATGAGTAGAAGCACACAAATAGTAATGGATGTATTAACCTCAAAACCAAACACCACACCCATTGCTTTTGTCAGAAGAGGTGTTGCTAATGAAAATGTTGTTGCTGTTGCACAGACTACAGCAAAGATAGCTGTGACGTCAATCACTTTACCCCAAAAGCCGTCAACATTATCACCAAGCAACGGACGGCAAGCTTCCGAGAAGCGCTGGCGTTCACGTTTACGAACGTGCATCATAAAACCGAAACATACAGCAAGTATAACATAGAATCCCCAAGCCAATGGTCCCCAATGGAATAAGGTGTATGTAGGAGCCCACATAGTCATAGAACCCATTTCTACCAAATGTGGTTCTGCTCCATACAGCGCCCATTCTATGAGCGAGTAGAACATAATGTCGGCTGCCATCGTTGATGTGAAAATCATTGTACCCCACTTGAAATTACTATATGCAGGTTTGTCTACATTACCCAACTTTATGCTTCCATACTTGGAATTCATAGCAACGTAAAGCGCACAAACTACACTGCCAATGGCAAGTACAGGATAGTAAATTCCGATAGTATCACCAAAGAATCCACGCATAGTATCAACTACTGACTTGGATTTCTCAGGCACAATTATAAATACCGCCATCAATGCTATTACAATAGCAAAAGGAATCAACATCGTAGTCCAATCTTTTTTTCTCTTTTGTATTTCCATTTATTTTCTGATTTTCTTTAAATTCTTAATTGCTCTTTCGTAACGGTCTCGTCCGTATGTTCCAAAATCATCGCCCTTAGCCTCTTTTATGACAGTCCATTGAGCCCAAAGATAATCCCATAGAATCATATAGCAGAGAATCTTTTGGAAAGCATTTACGGGTATATTTCCATTAAAATACTTATCCAGTATATAGTCTTGATTCTCCTTAGTGAAGGCTGCTTCAACAAATAGAGCAGCAAAATCAGCCATAGGGTCGTTCATACCTGAATATTCCCAATCTATGAGGTAGATGGTTCCATCCGTTGCCTTGATGAAATTCTCATATAGGGCATCATTATGACAAGGACACAATTCAACGCCCAGCTCATTCAGATAACCTTCAAGAGCCATTACTTGTGGACGGACATCTTCCCAACCATCATACATTTTAGCATCAGCCTTCTGTATTAACTGATCATATTTTTCAATCTCTTGAAAAATATTGAACTCATTTTTCAAGCGTATGTGAGAACCATGAATAGTCTGATAGATTTTAGCTATCTTTTTCATGTTGTCATGACGTTGGATAGTTGCAGCATTAAGAGTCTCTGCATTTTCTACGAAGTCTGCCAATTTAATACCTGTCTTTGCATTGAAGTAACGAATCTCCGGATTCACCCCCATCTTACATGCCTCGATAGCATTGAACTCCTCATTCGTGCGTTCTACCATACCCTCCGATCCATTTCCCGGCACACGAAGCACGTAGCTCTTTCCTTCAAAATTCACACGGAAGTTCTTGTTGCTCATTCCGCCTATCTGAATGATTTCTGCTGTACTAACATCCTTGTCAGGGAAGATATTGTGTAAGTGCATTATCAGGTTGTCATGGTCAAAAGGATTCTCACGCCTACGAAGACGTGGATAAATGACATTCTGTAGTTTTTTAAAGTCTTCCTCGCAATCCACATCACCCCAAATTAAGTTTTTAAGCACAAGGACAGGACGATCGAGCGGTTCCGTCACGTCCATCAGCAAATACTCATACTTGAGGTATGGATTACTGGCATGTTCCCATGCGTTCACCAACATTTCAAATGTGTCTAACGTGATACGGCTTACACCTATCATCTCGCCCTCAAAATGACAAACACGATGGCGGTCTTTGGTGATTTTTGTAACAAAGCCATTCTTTGTTTCCATAAAGCATTCATCGCCAGAACCGCTTTCTTCAGTCATGGAAAGACAATTGCCCTCTGTACGTGCAGCCAATTGTTCAATAAGTCGGCGCTCATAGAACGTATCGCTTTCTATGAGTAGGAAATCTTCTTTAACGTAGTCTTTGGCTAAAGCCAAAGAACCCATAGAAGCCGTAAACTCATAGTCTTTGTTCACTATTAGCGTCACATCATCTGCTTCATATTTTCTGAACATTTCTGCCTTGTATCCTACAACAATAAGGATATTACTAAAATGCAAATCACGTAATATTCCGATGGTACGGTCCAAAAGACAAAGATCAGGAGCAAATGCTTTGAGAGGATAAGGTATCTCAGACTCTTTCTCTCGTCGTGCAGCAAGAATTATAGCTGTCTTCATATCTTTTCTATCCTTACTTCGGTTTTGTCGTTATACTCATAAGTGGAGTCACCAACCTTAAACTGAAAATGCAGGTAATCTCCAACATGCTTGATGTTCTTAAAGCCATATACATCCGACTCTTGGAGGTTAAGAGTTCTACATACTGACTTTACAACTGTCGAACGAGTATCCGCTATATAGCTATCGTCAAACAAGCGCAACTCGTCAAGGCTGTCAAATTCTTGGATTTCACCTTCTTTATAGCGGTTGATTTTCATCTTGGGCAGTTGGTCGATATAACGGATATACAAATCCTCCCAATATCCCTTTCTGGTTGTATCGTTCTTATACTCCTCAGTCATAATATTTCTGAAAGCCTCAGAAAACTCACGATTGAAAAATACATGTCCTACCATATACCAAGCATCACGTCCGCCAACCCTTACATCCGTGATATAATCATCGGCATCAGTCGTAAGGCAATACTCATTTGTCTCTCCCTCAGCATAAAGGGCAGAATAATAGCTGTCGTCCGAATCATTCATGAATACATTTTCAGGGAAATAATTATCCGAACTGCAAACAAAAGTATTGTCCAACTTGTCTATCACACGAATCAGCGAAGAGGTATTATTGTAACGTGCATAATCTTCATTAAGCACAATTTCTACGCCATACTTGTCGCAGAGATAGGCAAACATTTCAGCCTTATAGCCTACTACTAAAGTAATATCAGCAATGCCAGCTTCTTTCAACTGACGTATCTGGCGTTCTATTAAGACCTCGCCCTTCACTTCAACTAATCCCTTGGGACGTTCGGCAGATAGTGGCACAAATCTCGAAGACGTGCCTGCTGCCATAATAATGGCATTTCGTTTATTCATTATCTTAGAATGCAAAATTCGCTATGAAGTTAACGTATGATTTATCGAATGACGGATTATAGATGTATTCTGCACTCAAAGGTAGAGTCCAACCATTCTTAAACTGCACATTGTAGGTATATTTCAAATCAAGGTTGCATACAGCAAACTTCTTCTGATAGTTTGTATAGCATGACTTGTTTGGTGTCATACCTACGGCTAAAGAAAGACGATTATTGTCAAGAAAATCGTAATAAGTACCTACTTCCATATATGTAGAATATGCCTGCTTCTTATTTCCCGAGTCATCATCATACGCATCATCATCACCAGCAAAGAAGTTACTGATAGTAATCCAAAGTGGAACTTTTTCCGGAGCGTACGTTATGCATGCCTCCAACCAATGACCGTTATGTTTACCGCCAACATATTCGTCATCCTTACTATTGACAGTTGGATAATAATAATCGCTTAAGCCTAATGTCAAACCCTTCCAAGTATAACTTACTCCTAAGTCCACTTCGGCATACTTACCATTAATGGCATATCCACCCATAGCATATGCATAAAGTCCTTTCCATTGATAGTTTATACCTGGAAACACAACTGGCGACGACTCTTCTGTCATCATCTCCATGCCTCGCCACATATATTTAGTCTGGAGGTCAAGACCAAGATGAAAGTTAGAAGATTTGAGCCTTACTCCCCAATTGTTCGACGATGCTGTTTCATTCTCATTCAATATATTATTTTCAATGTTATCGGAACTTAAATTACTTGCTTGCATTATGGAACAAGCATTTAAGAAAGTTATGATTGCAACTATTGTTTTATTCATATTTTCTATACAGTAAAAATTATCGTATTTATTTTGACAATATTATAATTAGTAGTTTACACTTGATATTGCCTTTATTAGATCATCATCTGTCAATAATACGCCATTCGGCAATTGCTTTCGTCTTCTCATTGCAACTAATAAATCCATTTTACCAATCAACGAAAGCAACACATTAATAAAGATTTTCACATATGAGAAAATGGTTGTCTTAACAAACCAAGAGAAAGACTTACCATACTCTTTGTAATGAGTTGCTACCTTTATAATTGTTTTCTGCGTCAAATAGTATTTTTTAAAGGTAGGCACTCCAAATTCACGATAGAACAACAAAGGTTTTGCTATAGCATAAAAGTTACTATTACTTGAAGTACGTATCCAAAGTTCAAAATCCTCTGCCCGTAAAGCCCAATCAGCATAACGATTAGCCTTAAACCATTGGGCTCGCCCCATTACAGTAGGATGAAAAAAAGAATCTGTCTTTCCTTCATTGTAGCTAGAGCCAATTATTTTATTTTTATTATCAATAGTCATTATAGAAGAACCACACACATCGACTTCTGTATGGGCTTCCATAAACTTCACTTGCTCTTCTATGCGATTTATGCACATAATGTCATCTGCATCCATACGTGCATAATACTTCGTCTCACACATTTCTACAGATTGGTTAAGACGAGCAATAAGTCCCCTATTCTGTCCATCATCAATCAATTTTATGCGGGAATCTCCATTTGCCATTTCTTTTGCAATAGCAGTAGATTTATCAGTACTGCCGTCACACATCAACAATAATTCCCAATTCTGATAAGTTTGATTAATACAAGATTGTATAGCATTCCTTATATATTTCTCTGCGTTATATATAGGGATAGCGATTGTAACCAATGGGCTCGTTATACTCATAACCTTATTTTTTTTGAATATCTTTATGTTCTTTATAACCAACAATATTCAGGAACCTCTTAATTCGAATTTCTGGAGAGAACTGTTTTCTTGTTGTCTGCAATATTTTTTTCCATTCGTTTATCAAATGTGGATTTTCCAAAACCTCTTTCATTGCATTATAGATGGAGTCTTCATCCATTCCAAATAGTCTTCCACAACCAGACTCTTCGATTATTTCTTTACCTCCGCTGCAATTTGTTGTCAATACAGGTATTCCCAGCATAATAGCCTCAGTACATGTAGTCGAATACCCTTCTTTTGTAGAAGAGCATATATATGCATCTGATTTCGAAACGTAAGCATGCGGATTGCTTTGCCGACCAAGAAATGTAACACAATCAGTAATCTGTAATTCCTCGGCATATCTCTTCAAGTCGGATAGTAAAGGACCATCACCTAATAACCACAATGAAAATTTGTAGCCAGCATTTTTTAGACGTTGCACGCACTTTAATAACTTATCATACCCTTTCTCTGGACTCATACGAGCAACAGAAATAAAACAGATATTATCTGATTTAGGTATTTCTATGGATTGTATTCCCTGCTGCCTAATAGACACATCATCAATAGGATTATAGTTATAATCAACATCAAGATCTGGTAACTCACTCTTAAGTCTTTGAGCATTGCTTTGAGAAACGCAAACCACTTTTCCTATTTTTTTATATTCATCCGCATACACAAGGTCTTCGTCGTACCCATGCATCCACGCAATAGACTTATGATTATCATTAACACCAACGGCAACAATACGGATAGAAAGTCCAAATTGAAAAGCAATGTTCACATCATACTTATCTCCGACTATATACTTATACAAAAGCGATGATGGTATTTGTGAAACAACACGAGTAAAGCCTCTAAAGTAAAAGCCAAAAACTTTTTTTACAGCAACCCGTTTATCTATGTATTTATAGCACTCTTTGTCTACCTTAAAAAGTGGAATAAGAGTTATTTCTATACTCGGATAGCCAGCCAATCTATTTGCTATGGCTATTGCAGACCGACATACACCATCTTGCAGCTGCAAATGATTAAATATTAAACATATCTTCATATCAAAAACTTTTTGTAGAATCAGGCTCTATGCCCAATATTTCATTCGACTTAACATTATCAAAATCATAGAGATACTCCGGCAATATTTTTTCTATTGTTTTTATATCTTTCGTTAACTCTGGATACCTTTTCCACAATTGCGTGTTACCGACAGAGCGCTTTGGATTAAAACCAGCAAATGGTTTTGTATGATTTTTTTCATTCAAACCAACCATGGCAACAATCTTTTGCTTACTCTCTTCATATTTATATATCATATCCTCAAACTGGAGTTTAAGTACTCTTGTAGAATCATATGTTTCTTTCTTTGCGCATTCTCTTGCAAATCTATACCAGTTACAAAATAACACAGGATCGTCAACGGGGGCAACATGATCTTCCTTCCATATCATTTTGCAAGAAACATAGAGGTCACGCGGATCTCTATCTACAATGAATAGATAGATTGGGTCAGAAAAATACCTCATACATCTTGCAACATTTGAAGAAGGCAATATCTGATCGACCATAAGATATGGCTGATTATCTGGATTTGCTAACGACAATAGCTTATGTATATATTCTTGTGTATGCTGTAGAAATTCTTTTCCATCTAAAATCGTTCCATATTGTACTTCCTTTGATAATGGTTCAAAGATTTTTAGAGGTAGTTTCGCATATAGCTTTGTCAGCAAAGAATATAGATAATAGACATTAACCCCTCTATCAAACATATCGTAAAACCAAAATCCTTTGTATGTGAACGTCGTCAGTTTATCAATATAAGCCTTTGTCAATTTCCAATATTGATTTTGGAAAAAAGGCTCATATCTTTGACAGAAAGAACGTCCTGCATTGAACTTCATCAATTTCTTAAATCGTTTCAATGCATGACCCGAATTATGTCTATTAGGATTATCTATTAAATGATGTTCAAGGTCTGAGATACCATCTATATCATGTATAAACCTAAACTCATAATTCGTAAGCGATTTTACGCCCTCATATTCTGATATCAAATCGGTTACAGCACTCGAACCGCAACCATAATAACTAGCACATGTTATAACTTTCATTTTTTATATATTGTTTTTACAATTGACTTTAAGTAAGGATTGCCGATAGACATACATACAAGCAATATTGTACCTATAATAACAGCAAGCATTCCTTTTATTAATATATTCAATAAATAATAATCTGTACTTACTAATGTAGACATTAAGTAACCAGCAGTTCCAACCAACAACAACTTCACTATATCCTTAATGATATAAATAAGAAACTGCCACTTAGTCCATTCAAATACGTACTTGCTAATAATAGTTCCCTTAACAAAAATAGTAAATATAGCAGAAGGAATAAGCAACCCTATGAACAAGCCCTCCATACCAAAATATTTACCACCTATAAAACCAAGAACAGTTGATAGAAATGCTTGAAAAACCATGTATCTGACATCCAAACGATGCAAGCCCATAGCATTCTGTATCGAAATCATAGGCACATTAAATAGAGATACTATCATCAGAAAACCTATCACAATGACAGACTTTATGGGTAATAGAAAATGATTGCCAAAAATCATGGCAATGAAGTCCTGTATACAGGAGATATAACCGACAAATAAAATTATAGCTATACTGTTGGTCAAGAAAGCTGTTTTCTTGTATGCGTTCTCCATTGCCTCTATATCCCTATTAACAGCTAAATTGCCAAAACTTGTGGTAAAAGCGCCACCCAACTGTGAATAAAGCAATGCCATTGTGCTTGATACAAGTTGATAATTTGCATAGTAGCCAACAATACTAATATTACCCATGAGTATACTTATTAATACACTTGGTATTGCGCCTTGTATTGTTGTTGCTATTTGAAATACAAAAAGAGGCTTTATTGTGTCAATTATTCCTTGCCTGAGTTTTTCTTCTATCTTCAGATGTTTATATCTTACAAGATAGGGATAATGTTTTACTACATATTTGTTACATAATGCATTCGATACCAATTTCTCTGCTATAAATAGTATAAGAAATAATATATAACTTGGATATATAAGCAAGCATACAATCTGTAAACCTCTAAAAAACAACTCTGCCAGCATCGTATATAATGAACTTATACGATTCTTCTGATCAGCAAAGAGGATACTTCGTTTATGATATGTAAGGAAGTCGAATGTAAACGAAGAAGAGAAAACTAAATAATAGCCAATCACATACACCCTATCAATTGTAGTATGAACTACAAAAGGTAATAAGGATATACCAAATATAAATGTAACAACAGAAAAAATAATTGCTATTTTTATATAGACACCTCTATAGAAGGACATTATTTCCTTTATTTCTTCATATGCCTCATTTTTAACGGGTTCATACAAATGGATAATTACTGCACTACTAATCCCCAACTCGAGCATAGCGAAAAGATTCGTAATGCTCTGAAAAAAACTATGCAGTCCGTAATATTCATCGCCAAGTGACTTAACTAAAAAATATCTAACAGCAAAGTTTAACATTATCATTGTTAAGGCAGATGCGATTCCATATAAAGAATTTAAAATTGCATTCTGGGTTCTTGATTTTGCCATCAACATCTTACTTTAAGCGTTTGTGAAATAATATTTTTGACAAATAAATAATAATACATGCATAAGTCCAACTTAAAAATAAAACTCCTACTCCAGTTCGACAAGCATATAGGATTTGTGAATAGACACAAATACACATAGCAAACATATATATATTTTTTGAATTTGTTGTTATTTCCTCTAATTTTCGAAATAGCCTTCCAATTAATAAAAAGACTATAAGTACGCCTATTACTCCAAACGATATATATACATCTGCAACAATAGAACTACCCATACCATATCCCCAATCAGAACTTTCCCAATACATATTCGATATTTGCGTTGAAGAATTCAATGGAATTCCATTTGACATTAAATAGGTAATTAATCTATCTAATCCTGGTACAAGCAACGCAAATGAAGGGAAAAATGTTACTCCGTAATTATATGGTATAATATCGGGAACATTTTCCATTGCTATATGTACTGTATTTATACTACCTGCCAATTCCTTTGTAAAAGGAGAAATTGTAGCATTAGATGTTAATATTTCTACACCTTGAGAAAAGGATTGTCCTTCTCCACGTATGGCACCAAAAACACTTAGAAGTATAACACCCGCAAACAAATAAGCTACAGTTTTCTTTATGTTAAGTTTGTTTCCAGATACATATATGTAAGCAAACAAAAACATTATAACAACACGTAATGCTTCAGTTCTACGACCAGATAATATAATAGCTATTGCATATAAGCCTACAAGTATTCCTGGTCTTTTAAAATACTTAATAATAGAATCACCTTTACTATTATTTTTATACTCTATACAATATAGTGAAAAGACTGCAATCATTACACTTTGCAAAATTACCATTATACCAAATGAGCCATCCAGTTTCCCTTCCGATGTTAAGTATCCAGAACGGAAGAAGCCATCATCTGCAGCAATTACGAAATAAGCAAGCATACAGTATCCAATATTACACAAAAATTTCTTTTCTGGAAATATTGTTTTTTGCGGAGTGGAATGCAATTTTGAACGAACTGAGTATTTAGCTGATTTATACTTATTATATTTAACCGATTGAAACTTATTATGTTTAGCTAATCGATACTTATTATGTTTAGCTAATCGATACTTATTATGTTTGGTTAATTGATATTTATATCCTAAAAGAAATGAAGCCATTGCGATATTGCACAGCCCCAAAGACTTCACCACGACAGAGGTATTTATCCATATTTTTTTTTCAGACGAATCTATAAATCCTAAAATATAATCAATGTAAAACTGATAAAAGATAATTACGAAGATCACCACAAAGATATGTGAGTGGCTGAAAACTCCCATTCTACTATTATTTCTAGTCTTTATAAAAAAGCTAATCGTAAAGAACAATAAAATTGCAACTTCTACAAACATATATTCCCTATTCATAGAAGATGGTGCGTATATATATAAAACTATACTACTTATAAGAAATATTATATATTTTATCATACCTATGTCGTTTTATATTATAGCTCTATTTATGGCATAACCCTATACATATAGGCTTAGTGCACATATACAGAGATGTTAAGTATCACTTGTTTATTAACTATTTAATTTTTGTTCGCGTCTAAAAATGTAACAACGCCCCTATTTGTGGGCTTTTGCCAAGCCCGCAAATATTTTTTTATTTTTATCACTAAAAATTTTATTAATCCAAGCTGATTATCATTGGAAGCAGCTTCTCATAGTCCATTCTACCTGATTTCACGGCCTTAAGCAAAACCTCCTGCTAACACTATACCTTTCATGGGCTTGTTTTTATTATTGTTTTAAGCAAGGTAGGCTCCACACCAAAAGCGAAAAGTAGCTTAATGAACAATGCTAATCGTGCTTCGCCTACCTAATATCATATTTCTGTTCGAATTCCTCCGTTCAATGGTCTTTACGACCGCTTCAGTTCCCCTTTAGGGGACAAAAACCTCAGGAAAGAAGAGGGAACCGCCCTACTCGGTGCTATGTGTTCGAAAACCTACCCGTCCTTCCTTACCGTTAAGGAAGGCTCCACCTCTCATCTCGGTCTTCTCCCCTCAGGGAAGAAGAGGAAAACCGCCCTACTCGGTGCTCGGAACCGCTACGCTCTTGGGTTGGCGGACCATCAGAGGTCTGCGCCAGATTTTGCGGGATGGGACCGCTGGGGGACGGCTTGCAGATTAAGACCGCCAGAATAGGTCCTCATTGCAGTATCGCTCTGTGCTTGTCGCCACTCGAATGAGGAAAAATGCATTAATTAACCTATACTTGGCTTATGGCTAAACATTTCTATCGTTTCTCCAAATTCTGCCAATACTTTACCAAGATTAGGATTGTCGTTTCTGATAATTACAGAAGCCACATTGTCTATTCCATATTCATCTAACAAAGTAGATGTCACCATTGTGTATCGATTACGATACTTATATGTATCGAACCAATTCTTGAACAAACGTCCTCTCATCAATTGCTTGCCGTCACTTGTAGAGCATAAAAACAACATCGTTGCCTTATTGGCATTGAAAAATTCCTCTACAATTGCTATGACTGTAGCTTTGACATTTTTATCACGAGGTGATTTCACACCATTGAGATTACCTATGATAAATTCGTAGGACTCATCGGATTGAATCAAATCATCAGGCATAAAGCCGATTGAAAACTCAGCTCCTGAATCTGCGATAAAAGTATATGCACCTTCTTGCGTATCTTCTTTCACAGCATATGGTGCACAACTATTAATCTTGACTAAATCTAATTTTTTCATTCTTACAACACACAAAATGATTCTGCTTCCTTACCGGTTCTGCGGCGATAGTCATCACGCATACGCTTTTCCATTTGTGCTATGTATTCTGCCTTTCGCTCCCTAGAAGCCTTGAAGCGACGCATAAAATCTGCTTTTTTTTCTTCTATGTTCATAACGTAATCTCCTTATTAATTATACTTTGTGTGCAAAAATATACTTTTTCTATTACGGATTAAATACATCCATTACATAGCTATCTCACAAACCTCGTTACCTCATTTTGCCATATCTTGCAGTTGAGCAGCCTTATATGCCTTCATACGCTTCACCCACTCTGCTACCTTTGGGGAATCGCTTTTAATAACTAATGTTTCTTTAATTTCTATCATATTTAATCCTCCTATATTTTAAAACTACCGCAAAAATACTACTTCCTTTATTACCTCACCAATTAAGTATGTATTAATTTCATCTTCAAATTGGTTTCTATGAGGGGTTCCTATCTTACCTATATGCTTATCCAGAATTTCTTCTTCTGTAAAAAATTTCATTTCTTCCATAGTTACTATCTACGCAAGTCCTAAATCCCTACCATAGGAATTAGGGGTTTAACCTCCCTCCGGTGGTCGGAACCGCTACGTTCTTGGGGCGGCGGACCATCAGAGGTCTACGCCAGGTTTTGTGGGATGGGACCGCAGAGGGAAAGCGAACAAGTACCTAATTGCTAATGTTCTGGCTTCAACATAAACATATCAGTAGCTTACTTATTCAGAATATCAAATAACTCTCCTGGAGTATAAACAGGCAAAGAAGATTTAGAAAAATCTTTTTTATTTCGAGTTACGATACAATCTGCCTCTATCTTTAATGCAGTAGCATACTGCGTTGCATCTTCATAATCTTTCCAATCAGAAGAAAGCATTTCAACTACCGTATTGCCTTGCAAGTCTAATACATCTACAAAGGAAGACACCGCAAGAAGTGTCTCTTTTATATTCTGATAGTCATACTTATGGGCTACATACATAGCCGTAACATATGACAAAGCTGATGTCATCAACTTGATGTCACCAGTTACTCCAAGTGCAAAAAGTTTGTCTGCATCATCAGAAAAGCCATCACGATTTGCAACGAAATCTATTAAGATATTCGTATCTATAAAAGCTCTCATAAGGCATATTTCGTATCAACCAACGCTTCTAAACTGTTTTCATCAGCAGGTATAGGGCGTCCACCAGTTGCTTTCAATGTCTTTACATAAGACAAAGCATCCTTGAACTCGGCGGTTTCCATTGGTTTCTGCTTAGGCTGCACCTTTTGCAGAAACAATAAGATCGCCTTTTCTATTGCAGCAGTCACACTCATATTATGCATCTTAGCGTAACTTTCTGCTCCCTTATATATATTGCTATTTATTGCTATTGTATCCATAATTATATCTCCTTTTTTGGTAAAAGTTTTTCTACCTCTCCGTCTCTCCTGCAAGGAGAGCTCCACTTTCTCCCCAAGCCCCTCTTCAATAGTCTTTACGACCCCTTCGGTTCCCCTTCAAGGGGACAGAAACATCAGGAAGCGGGAATGTAACCGCCCTCCGGTGCTCGGAACCGCTACACTCTATGGTTAGCGGACCATCAGAGGTCTACGCCAAGTTTTGCGGGCTGGGACCGCAAGGGGAAGGTTTGAATACAGTTAAAGTTCAATCTTATGCTCTACCCAACGCTTTATCATCTTTACTACCGTTGCAGTTGACTGCTTACAATGGACTATAACCATAGTCTAAGACTTCATTTAGTTGATGAAGCGCTATGTCAGACCATATTATTTCCATCCTCTTTGTTCCTTAATTTTTTCAATTGCTTGAGGATGAGACGTACCTCTGCCTGAACGACTTTGTCTAATGGCATACTCTGATGCCATTTCTAAAATCTCATGAGGCATATCATTTACAAATGCCTGTACTTTTTCTTCTGGAGCCTCATAAGGATTGATACCATTCATCGTTGAATATAACAATGTTATGAGGGCATTTTTGCGATCTTCACTCCAATTCTTTACTTCATTCCAAACTGGAGTATTTTGTATTTCACTATAATTGAACGTTCTCATAATTACATTATTTTAATGTCACTTGTGTACCGTGGTTGGCGGACCATCAGAGGTCTGCGCCAAGTTTTGCGGGCTGGGACCGCAGAGGAATTTATCTTTTACGCCCTTTTCCAAATAGCTCAGAATGAGAACCTAAACGAACTAATTCAATTGCGTTATTTTCCTTATCAAACCAAATCAAGAGAGTATCGTTCTCTATATGACATTCCATATAGTTTTTCCAATTACCTTTCAAAGGATGAGGATTATACTCTTCCGGTATCTGATTTCCTTCTGCCAGAAGCATGACTATCCACATAAGCGTTTCTACAAATTCTTTATTATTTTTAAAACGCTTATAATCTTTCTTGAATTGTGAGGTCTTTCGAATTTCTTTCATACCTTCTATTCTTCCAATGATGCCATGAAACTCTCTAGGCTATCTACTCGAACGACACCAGCATCGTGTCCGCTCTCTGCCTCTTTCATTGCTGCCAAAGTTTCAGCATTTGGAATTTCCTCCAGAGCTATACTTTTAGATAATGGATTGTCTGCTATGATTTTGACCCCTTTCATCAAGGAAAGAACGCTCTTTAATTGCTCCAATAAAGATGGACTATCTATTTGTAATGTTAACTGTGCCATATTCTTATTTCTTTTAAAAAACAATAGATTTGAGCATACCGCAATCTACAAAACTATCATACTTCAGGAACTCAGGATAATCTGTTTGATGAAGAAGATGCTTTTTGAACAGATTGACGATCACGAATCACACATAGCATAGCTTTGGTGGCTCCAGCAGCTTCAGCCATATCGTACATGGTAATTTTGGTGTCCTCGCCTGTTTTGTCTGACAGGCGTTTTGCCCTTTTCCAAGCTTTGTCCTCGTGGGACTTGTCGGACAGATCAAAGGAATTGATATTCTTACATCTTTCTATCCATTTATCAAGCATCTTCACATCGGCTCTGGATAACTCATCCATATCGCATTCAGCAGTATTCGCTGCAAAAATGAGTTGATGACCATCTTGTGAGATAGCTATATTCAAAGAATCTGCAAAATCTTTCAACTCTGGTGAAGAAAGGTCTGCTTTCCCTTCTATTCCTCGCAATACCTTGTAGGTTAAAGCTGGTACTGGTCCATGCTTTCTCGCTACAAACGTATCATAAATAATGGGCAGGCCATACTCTTTCAACTGATTTTGCTGGGCAAAATACATTACCTTGAAGAGGTGAATATAATCTACGCCTTCCGGAAATGCTTTCAGTATATAAAGCACTACTGCCTTTATCTTTAATATCTGATCTATTGTCTTCATTACTTTTCCTTATATATTATTACAAGAATGTAACCGCCCTCCGGTGCTCGGAACCGCTACGCTTTATGGTTGGCGGACCATCAGAGGTCTGCGCCAGGTTTTGTGGGATGGGACCGCAGAGGGATGACTTGCTATATGATTATACCTCCGAGGATGGGATAACTACTCATTAAAATCTTCAAAGAATTGTTTCCTTTTCTCATCTAATTCAGAAGTCTTCTGACTCATAAATTGACAGGTGAAATCATACATCGGAATGGCGATACAATGCTCATCTGCCTTCTCAAACTTCAACTGATCAGAATAATAGCGAACTAATTCTTCATAAGGTGTCAAGTCGGCTGCAAATAAGAAAACATATTCACAACCTACAATTTTCAATAGTTCCTTTATCTTAGGTACTATGAAATACCAAAATATAGTGGTTCCCATATTCTGAGGGAAATCATATCCATCCCAAACATCACGATGAGCATCATTCGCACAAAAATGAACCAACTCAACACCAGGAAATGTCTTGCCTACATTCTTTAGATTCTTGCCGAATATTTTAGAGAATTCTTCGGAATCAACCGATAAATGTAAAACTCTTGCCACATCCTCCTTCTTAATACCCTTCTTTGAACGAACACTTTCTAGAATAGAGGCTATAGCCTTCTTGTTTTCTGCAGATTGGGTCTCATCCAAACTTAAACGGAGTATCGTGTCATAAAAGGATTGTATCTCTTTCAAGCGATCACCTTCAATGAATTCATCATAAAGCAAACCACATTTTAGTGAAAAGAAGAAAAGGATTTCATCCTTATCACTTTTCACTATATAATAAGCAATACGATTATTCTCATCATCATCATAGGCATCTCCTTGCAAGGTATCTACAAGACTATTGTTACGAGAATTGTAGAAATCATCTATCAAAGAGAAATTTGCAGGATTTGACGAGAGCCGCTCACACTTTAAACTCCTTAGCAAATCCAATTGTGATTCAGTTATCTTCATACGTAAATCGGTTTATGGAATTGCTCCAAGTTGCTTAACAAGAAACGTCTTATCCGGAAACGGGTGGCATCTTTTTTGATGTCTTGGATATCCATTGGAGTACCCTCACCTTTCATCATGGCGTGCTTCCAAGAATCTTCGCCATGGACAAGATTGCATAAACTTCTTGTTTTCTTTGTTGATAGCAGCTCGAAAACACTATCGAAAACGGGCCTATATTCTTCAAGAAAGCTTGACGGCAGAATATCATGCAACGAATCAGAAACGTAAGCGGCATGAACTTCGGGAAGATATGGTCCAAATGAATGAGCATAAAATATTGATTCAAACAGAGGACTCTCTGTCCGAACTATACTCTCACGCTGCATAAAATAAAGAAGAATTTGCAACTTCATCTCGTCAATACGAGCACCATACTGATACTCGTAACGCTGACTGATATAAGATGCTATCTTAATTACATCAACCATAATAATTCCTTTCTTTTAAAGACAATAGATTTTTTCTAAGAAAATGAAGCTATTGCCATAACCATTACACCTTAATATTGTTCTCGGAATGTAACCGCCCTCCGGTGCTCGGAACCGCTATGCATCAAGCTGGGCGTACTTCGAGTGCTGGCTCTTGTACTCTGGAACAATCTGCTTCATCTTCTTCACTACTGCCATATCATCGTAGGTGAAGGAGAGGTCGTAGAGTTCCTGCTCGTTCTGGCACGCCAACTCGTATGGATACTCACGAACCTTGGCTACCATAATCTTTGGATGATGGGTTGGTACCGTTGCCTCCTTGTCGTTCAAGACTTCCTCGTAGAGCTTCTCGCCATCACGCAATCCTACGTATTTGATGTCGATGCCATCTACACCCGAGAGGGCTATCATACGCTTTGCCAGGTCGGCGATGCGGACAGGCTTGCCCATATCGAAGACGAAGATCTCGCCTCCCTTACCCATGGTGCCTGCCTCCAATACCAACTTACATGCCTCAGGAATGAGCATGAAGAAACGGATGATGTCTGGATGGGTGACGGTGATAGGACCACCCATCGCTATCTGCTTCTTGAAGATTGGAATAACGGAACCGTTGCTGCCCAAGACATTACCAAAACGGGTAGTGACAAACTGGGTGACTCCCTTGACCTTGCCATCTACTATCGCCTTGTTCAACGACTGACAGTAGATCTCGCAGATTCGCTTGCTGCATCCCATCACATTGGTAGGGTTCACAGCTTTGTCGGTAGAGATCATCACAAACTTCTTGGTGCCATACTTCACTGCCATATCGGCTATCACGCGCGTACCATATATATTATTCTGTACGGCTTCTGAAGGATTGTCCTCCATCATCGGCACGTGCTTATAGGCTGCTGCATGGAATACATAGTCTGGATGATAGGCTGAGAAGATGTGCTCCATACGGGTAGCATTGGTGATGCTGGTAACGATGGTCTGGCATGGGATATCCGCATAGTTCTTGCTCATGAAGAGACGGACATCGTGCATAGGAGTCTCTGCCGCATCTACCAGAACCAGACGGGCTGGATGGTAAACGGCAATCTGCTTCACCATCTCGGAACCGATACTTCCGGCTGCACCTGTAATGAGAATGGTGCGACCGCTGAGGAGCTTGCCGATGGCATCCATATCTACCTCAATCTTATCTCGTGGCAGGAGGTCTTCGATATCCACCTCACGCATCATCTGGTGACGGATATTTGACTTGCCGTCCCACCACTGTGCCTTTGGCATCATCATAATCTTGATGCCGGCAGCAGTAAGCTTGTCTATCATATCCTGCATCTCCAGGAACTGATCTGTGACCAGCGGGCTGATGAAGAGGGTCTTGACATTCATGCTGTGCATGATGGAAATAAGCTTTTCATCATATGGATACACCTCGCAACCCAACAGATATCTACCTACCACATCTTCCTCGATGGTAGTAAAGCCCTTGACGACATACTGGGATGGGTGGTCATTGCGCATAGACTTAGCCAGAGCAATACCACCCTGGCGAACGCCCAGGATAAATACAGGGGTACGGATATCCACGGCAAAGGTAGAATCATACATATATTTAACGAGGATACGCATCGTCCACATCTCACACATCGAGATGAAGAGCATCACGATGATACCTTCTAAAGAAATCTTATAGAGGTAATCGCCCGGCAATATCCAAAGGAGGAGACAATTGAGGAGGTAACCCAAAACCAGGGCTGCGGAGATGCGTATCAGATCGACGAACGATGAATAGCGCATGATGCCCGAATAGGTATGGAAGATTCTCATACCTACCATGAAGAGAGGAAGGGAACACACGAATGTGAAGAAATAGCCCCAGAAATGATTTGCCAGAGTATCTCCACCTTCTGCTATATAAGTAGCGACAATTCCTGCAAAGAGGATAGCAAGGCTATCCAATGCCAGGATACACCAATATGAGAGGGCGTTCTTAGAGAAATACCAGTTTGTCAATCGATTGACAAAGAGGGATACTTTCATCTTGTGGAGCATCCCGTTAGAAGGTGTCTTGTTTGGTTCGTTCTGATTATTCTGCTGACTCATAAACTTATATCTTTTCTTGTTAATATTAAGATCACTATTATCTAGTTAGTTCTTATCTTATTATACATATCTTTTGCTTTCTTGAGGAAGGATGGGTATTTGAAATACGTCCATGCATCTTCCTGCTGCAGCTCTACCATTCCCTTATACAGATAGTTGGCCACATCCTTATGTTTTCCTGACTTCTGAACGATCGTGTCAAAAAGCGAAGTACAGGTGTCATTGGGATTGAAGTCGTCTGTGATATAGTTGTAAAGCTCATCCTTGGCAAAATGGACGGAGATGACCTTCGTCATTGCCAGGAAGCGGATGGCAGCCTGCTGCAACTGGCCTTTTTCCAGATAGGCTGCTATCTGCTTCTGGCGTTCCAGAAGAGCCTGGGCAACCTCTCCTATCTGGAGCTTACCCTCCTGAAGTCTGAACTTCTCCTCCAACCCTGTGTCGGAGACAATGACACTTGGAAGATCTGCTACCGGTACCTTATGGAGGAGGACATAACGCTGAAGCAACTGACGCCACATCAGAAGTCGGGCGCCCTGCCACATTTCTACGGCAGCTGCCGTGGTCTGGGACAAGAAGCCCGGTTCATCACCGGATGCCTGAAGCTGGGCGATTGCCTGCCGTGCCATCTCCTGAATATCCTCCGTATAAGGAATATCCATATCGAGAGAGAAACCTCCTATCTGATGGACTTTCTCAAATCTGTATCTGCCCTGAGTAAGCAGACGCAGGAGACGAGGATACTTCTTGGTTTCCAGATCGATGAGGAACTTCCGGTGATCTTCCTCATCCAGCATGGCATACCGGTCGTAGAAAGCACCCCATGAGGTGATTGCCTTCACCTTACCCTCATCTGTCGGCAACAGGGCGATATGGGCATCATACTCATAATCCTCATCGAAGACGGGATTGTATTTATCTGCCTCATAATTCTTACCCCTGAAGTATTCCTGCAGATGGCAGCGGACAACCAGCTCAACGATACCATTATGCTGAAACACGGTATATTCCTGATCCTGCGGAATCGGGATGTCGGTACTTGGCGTAAGAAAAGGACGGAGCAGGACATCGGGGATGAGTTCCTTCAATCCTTCACGGATAGTAGCATTATCGGTCTTGAAATAACCCGCGAGGATGCGGAAGTTGGGATGCATCGCCTCGTCGATATGATCGAGCACTTCCTTCTTCTGGGCTGCTTCTAATGTTGATTTCTTAATGCTATATGCCTTGTCTGTCTGATGACAGTCACGATGGCAGGTCAGTTTCTTCTGGTAATCCTCAAAGAGACGACGCAGGGTGGCTGCGGCATCTTCTGCCGGATAGCGGAACTGGAGATAACCGATGAGCTGGTCGATGGCACGCCATACGCCTACCGCTTCCGACTTGGCTCCCCGGGTTGCCTCGTGTTCTACCCGGATATCATACTGGCGGATATTGGAGATATTGAGACAGCGGTTGTTTCCGAAACGTACCAGAAGGTGGCGGTCTTTCTTGCCATTCTTCTTGATCTGCTTCACCACGCCTACCCAACCCTTCAACGGTCCGTTGAGGATGCGGATGGTATCATTCTCGAGGATAAGATCATCATACCGCTTATTTACGATGCTCAATCCCTGGATATTTTCAGCTATCTGCTCATTATAATAGATGAAGCGCTCCATATCCGCATTCGGGATGCGGGCGAGGTCGATAATCTCGTCCAGGGAGTAATTCTCTCTATCTGCGCAGAGCAGGCGAGCCTTGGCAAAGAAGGTACGCTCTACCGTTTCCCTGGTTTTGACATCAAAGTCATAGCCCTGATACCGGAAATAGCCGTTATGGGAAAGGATACGCTCCAGCGCTTTCTTATTTTCTATCCGGATAAAGAAGAGACCTGAAAGGAGGGGGACGAAACGCACCTTCTCGCTACCATCTTCGGTAGGAATGGTTTTCCTACCCAAAGGAAAGTAATAGTCGGAGATGACTCCCGGGTAATGCTCCTTTAAGAATTCAATGGATTTATTCTCTCCGGACACATCGGTCTGTACTATAAACCACATATCTGATGAAATGATTGACTGTTAATACTGGCATAGGTAAAATACTAAAATTCATTAATCGATATTGTGGAAAGTATATAGCTCTGCTTCCCCTGAAAAGATGACTCTTCCCGGACTATAAGGGGTTGTGACATGTATCACAGCATTGAAAACCAATAGACTAACTTCCACTAATCGTCAACACTTTTATGTCTTTCTGCTGGCTGCATCACCGATACAGCGTAGCTAGGGTACTGCAACATATTATTCATATTGATTGCGCCTTAGAAAGCCATTTTATCTATTTCTTATCTCAAGATTCCTGTTGACCTCTTACTAAGAGATACAGAATCTGATGCAAAAGTACAAAAAATAATGTATCTGACCAAATATAATGTGTTAAAATTTTAGCGAATATTTCAGAGTTTTTGCATTTTATTCAAGGAACATCATCTAACGGAGTATTACAACTTACTATCTACTAAAGAATTAAGCATATTCCGGAATGATTCTTTGAAAAATAAAGAAAACTGGTTCATTTTGGTTCATTTTTTGAATCATCTCACTGCCCCCCCCATTTCACCCATTTTTATTCATCTATCCATCAGATTACGCTGAGTTATCTCAGGGATGAACAAAGCATTAAAACTTGTAAAAATCGGGCATTATCTGAGTTTTTTGTTTTACCTTTGTACCATCAATTACAGTTAGAGAGAAAAAACATTAAAGAATATGGAAAATAAAAGCAAAAGAATAGAAGAGATCTTCAAGCAGGACCTGAGTATGTACCTTACTGGCAGACAGCGTGTTGACGAGCAGCTTCCGGATGCTCCAGACATCGAGGAGCAGTGGGCGAAAATTGGCGAAAGCTATCTGCCAGATGCCATGCGCGAGTTCAGCAAATACCCTACTGTGGCTCTGGGATGGATTATGTTCGTGGGCATGGCCATCGCCAAATACTGGGACGAGGACTGGGAGCTGTATGGTAAGGTAGATAATCTTTATGAATACCTCAGAGACCGCATTGATTTCGACCACATGGATGACTATATTCTCGACCAGGTTCTGCTGCTCGACGAGAACGAGCACAAGGCTACTTCTACCATCGTAGCAGAGTGTGCCGCACGCACCTATACCCTGCTCATCCACCAAGGATATGAGCCTGGTACAGAGGCTGCTTTCCGTGGTTTCATTGCAGCTTTACATCAAATGTATCTGATGGGCGCTGCCATGGAGCTGAAGAGACTGGGTTATCACATGACTCAGCTGCAGTAATTAAAAAACATTAAAAAAGATTTTGTTATATGAAATAATAGTTGTACCTTTGCAGTCGATTTTCGGATAACGAAGCAAAAATCACATTAATTCATATAACAAAACTTTTTAAATGAAGGCAATAGCAATTAAGTCGAGTTTGTTTTCTTGCTTGAAGAGTTACAACAAGAAAACATTCATGTCTGACCTCATGGCAGGTATCATCGTTGGTATCGTAGCCCTGCCTCTGGCCATCGCATTCGGTATCGCTTCTGGCGTGACACCCGAGAAGGGTATCATCACAGCCATCGTAGCGGGTCTCATCATCTCCATCTTCGGCGGAAGCAAAGTGCAGATCGGCGGACCTACAGGAGCATTCATCGTCATCATCTACGGCATCATCCAGAAGTATGGATTCGAGGGATTGACCATCGCAACGCTGATGGCAGGTCTCTTCCTGGTGCTCTTCGGTCTGCTCCGACTTGGTACCATCATCAAGTACATCCCTTATCCTATCGTGGTAGGTTTCACCAGCGGTATCGCCGTAACCATCTTCACCACACAGATCAAGGATCTCTTCGGTTTGACATTGGCTTCCAATCCTTCTGACTTCCTGGAGAAATGGGGTGTCTATTTCCAGAGTTTCGACACCATCGACCCTTGGTGTGCCCTCATCGGTGTGGTTAGCGTGGTGGTCATCGCCATCACTCCTAAGTTCAGCAAGAAGATTCCGGGATCGCTCATCGCCATCATCCTGATGACCGTTGTAGCGCTGCTGCTCAAGCAGTTTGCCGGCGTAGAGTGCATCGAGACCATCGGCGACCGTTTCTCTATCAGCAACGAGTTGCCTGCTGCCCAGGTTCCTGAGATGAACTGGGAGACCATCAAGAGTCTGGTATCTCCTGCCATCACCATCGCCATCCTCGGCGCCATCGAGAGTCTGCTCTCTGCTACCGTTGCCGACGGTGTCATCAGCGACCACCACGACTCTAATACTGAGTTGATTGCCCAGGGTTTGGCGAACATCGCTTCCCCACTCTTCGGCGGTATTCCGGCTACAGGTGCCATTGCCCGCACAATGACCAATATCAACAACGGCGGCAAGACTCCTGTCGCAGGTATCATCCACGCTGTGGTGCTGTTGCTCATCTTCCTCTTCCTGATGCCGCTCGCCAAGTATATCCCTATGGCTTGTCTGGCAGGTGTACTGGTTGTGGTTTCATACGGTATGAGCGGCTGGAGAAGTTTCCTGGCATTGATGAAGAATCCTAAGAGCGACGTTACCGTGCTCCTGATTACCTTCTTCCTGACCATCATCTTCGACCTGACCATCGCCATCGAGGTGGGTCTGATCATAGCCTGCCTGCTCTTCATGAAGCGAATGAGCGAGACCACTGATGTGACGGCAGTTACTGAGGATGAGATTGACTTGAACAAGGAGTATGATTTCCTCTCTACCAACCTGGAGCACTATACGATTCCTAAGGGTGTAGAGGTATATGAGATCAACGGTCCTTTCTTCTTCGGAGCAGGTAACAAATTTGAGGAAGTGATGGCTGCCTTCGGTGACCGTCCATTGGTTCGCGTCATCCGCATGCGTAAGGTTCCATTCGTGGATTCTACCGGTATCCACAACCTCACCAACCTCTGCGAGATGAGTCAGAAGGAGGATATCCAGGTGGTTCTCTCCGGTGTCTGCGAAAAGGTAAACGCCCAGTTGGAGAAGGCGGGCTTCTACAATATGCTCGGCAAGGAGAACATCACTGATCATATCAGCAAGGCGCTGAAGCGTGCTGAAGAGATCATTGAGGCTAAAAAATAATGAACAGTACGGTTGAAACGGGCTGAAAGCCCAAAAGCTCTTAGCCCAGGGCATCGCCCTGGGTTTTAGAACAGATACAAAAAAGTCGCCCTGAAAGGGCAAAAGCTTTCAATTTCAAAGCTTTTGCCCTTTCAGGGCGACTTTACTTTTTACCAACATTACCCAGGGCGATGCCCTGGGCTAAGAGCTTCTGCCCTTTCAGGGCGTGTGGGGCTTACTTGCGAAACTAGGGGGATAACTCCTACAGGACTTTACCCAGGAACTCCTGGAGTCTTGGAGACTTCGGATGATTGAAGACTTCTTCAGGGGTGCCATCCTCCGTGATATAGCCATCACTGAAGAAGAGCACACGATTGGCAACTTCACGGGCAAAGCCCATTTCGTGGGTTACTACCACCATCGTCATGCCTTCAGCAGCCACATCCTTCATCAACTGCAATACTTCTCCTACCATCTCCGGGTCAAGCGCAGAAGTAGGTTCATCGAAAAGAAGAACCTCCGGATTCATTGCCAGGGCACGGACGATGGCTACACGCTGCTTCTGTCCGCCCGAAAGACTATCCGGGTAACTGTCTGCCTTGTCCAGCAATCCGATGCGGGAGAGAAGTTCTGTTGCCTTCTCATCCGCCTCTTCACGGGTCATCTTCCCCAACTCTACCGGTGCCAGCATGATGTTGCGGCGGATGGTCATATTCGGGAAGAGATTAAACTGCTGGAACACCATACCCACCCGCTGACGCATCTTGTTGATATCTACATCCCTGGAGGTGAGGTCTATGCCATCGATCAGAATTTTTCCCTCCGTAGGTTCCTCCAAGAGATTGATGGAACGCAGGAAGGTACTCTTGCCACAGCCCGACGGGCCGATAATGGCAACCACTTCGCCCTGCTTGACGGAAGTGGTAATGCCTTTCAGGACTTCGTTGTCGCCGAAGCGCTTGCGAAGTCCTTCTATCTTGATTATCTCGTTCATTTTATCCATTCTATTATCTTTCGCTCTTTCTCAAACGCTTTTCCAACTTTCTCACTCCGGCATTCAGTCCGAGGACGATGATGAGATACAGGCAGGCTACTACACCCAACGGCATCATTGCCTCGTAGGTGATGCTGCGGATGATATCGGAACCCTTGGTAAGATCCACGAGACCGATGTAACCGCTGATGGAAGTCTCCTTGAGCAGGGTGATAAGCTCATTACCCATCGCCGGCAGCACATTCTTGAAGGCTTGTGGCAGGATGATGAGTCGCATGGTCTTGCCATAAGAAAGACCGAGACTTCTACCCGCTTCCATCTGCCCCTCATCTACCGACATAATACCCGAACGGATGACCTCGGCAATATATGCCGCAGAGTTCAAACCGAAGGCAATGACGGCTACCAGAATCTTGTTGACATCGGCTGAGGCGAAGACCACATAATAGATGATGAGCAACTGCACCATGGTAGGTGTACCACGCATGATGGTGAGATACAACTGGCAGAGCATATTCGGAATGCGCCAACCGCCATGGCGTTCATGACGGGCACGTATGATGGCTATCAGCGTACCGAGAATCACGGAAAGGATGATGGCGAAGAAGGTGATGATGAGCGTATTGCCCAATCCCTGCAGGAGATATTCATAGCGGTTATCATCGATGAAGCAAGACTTGAATTTATCCAGAAATCCATGCTGTGCACCAGCTACTTCTGCATTTTCGGAATTTACCATGATGACCTGTCGCACATCGGCGTAGGAATCGGTGAATCCTATGTTCTTCTCCCGCTCCGGGGTGACGGTGATACCGGCGATACCGGCATCAGCCTTACCAGCCTGTACGGAAGTGATGATGGCATCAAACTCCATATCAAGAATCTCGACATCCACGCCCAGCACATCACCGATGGCATTCGCCACATCTACATCGATACCCACAATCTTACCATCCTGATAGTACTCGAATGGCTCGAAGGTGGCGTTGGTGGCAAAGCGGAGACTCTTCTTCAGTCCGAGCTTCTGCAGCGCTTCAGGAGCATTCTTCTTCACATCCGAAGCCTTAGGCGTATAAGCCACGGCAATACCCCGTTCCAGATGGCGGTTGACGATGGAATCGATGACGCCATTCGCCTTCAGGATACGGATGGCATGATTGATGGACTGCTGCAACTCAGCATGATCCTTTGCCACACAGATGGCGAAAGAGGAGGCATCGAAGGTTTCCGGCAGAATGCGGAGAGAAGGATTCACCCGCTGGAATGCCTTGGCTGGTGCCTCATCGGTCACCATACAGTCGATCTTACCCTGGAGGAGCGCCTGAATGGCATCAGCTCCCTTGTTGTATCGTTCTACCTTGGTACCATCTCCTTTCTTTTCCAACTCTGTGGCAAGTCCGTCGCTGGTGGTACCTAACTGTACGCCGATAACGGCGCCCTGCAAATCAGCCTTCGTCTTCAACTGCTTCTTCGCATCGGAAGAATCCGAACCGCAGGAAGACAGAAGAAGACAGACTGCTATTACTAAAGTACTTAAACTAAATCGTTTTAATCTGTTATAAATCATCTAATTAATCAAAAGCTTTTGCCCTTTCAGGGCGCATTGCTAACTGCTATTTTTACCCAGGGTGTTACCCTGGGCTAGGAGCTTCTGCCCTTTCAGGGCGATTATTCTCCTTTAAAGCCTTTTGCCAAACCGCCCTCGCTGGTTTCCTTATAGAGCGAAGGGAGATCGTGACCGGTCTGTCGCATCACTTCTACCACTCTATCGAATGATACGCTGTGATGACCATCCGAGAAGGAAGCGTAGAGATCAGCATCCAGGGCACGGGCAGCCGCAAAGGCATTGCGCTCGATGCAAGGAATCTGTACCAATCCGCAAACCGGGTCGCAGGTCATACCCAGATGATGCTCCAATCCCATTTCGGCAGCATACTCTACCTGGGCAGGACTACCACCGAAGAGCTGGCATGCCGCAGCTGAAGCCATCGCACAGGCTACACCTACCTCACCCTGGCAACCCACATCAGCACCACTGATAGAAGCATTGTGCTTGACGATGTTACCCACCAGTCCGGCAGTAGCCAAGGCACGGAGGATGCGCTCCTCGCTCATTTCATGAGCAGTATGCATGTGATAGAGTACGGCAGGAAGTACACCGCAGGCACCACAGGTAGGAGCCGTAACGATGGTACCGCCCGATGCATTCTCCTCACTCACCGCCAGTGCATAGGAATAAACCAGTCCGCGGCTCTGCAAGGAAGCACGATAGCCCTTTGCCTTGATGTGATAGACAGCAGCCTTGCGCTGGAGTTTCAGCGGTCCAGGCAAGACACCCTCATGACTGAGACCATTGTGGATAGACTGCTTCATGGTATCCCAGACCTTACGGAGATAATCCCAGATATCCTTATCCTCGCATTTCTCCACGTATTCCCAGAAAGAGCGGCCGTTGTCGTAGCACCATTTCTGGATTTCCGCCATCGTCTTCAGGTCATAGACATCTTCTGCGCCCAACTCCGACTGTCCATCAGAACCATCCGAGATGGCACCACCACCGATACTATAAACAATCCACTCATCAATCACGTCGCCATTCAGGTCCTTGCCTACAAACTTCATTCCGTTAGGATGGAAAGGCAGGAAGACCTGAGGCTCCCAGATAATATGAACAATATGCTTCTTGAGCACTTCCTCGATAGCCACATCGGTCATGTGCCCCTTGCCGGTAGCAGCCAGGGCACCATACAATGTAACTTCGTAGGACGAAGCATTAGCACAACGCTCCAGGAAGAGCTTAGCTGCGCGCTGAGGTCCCATCGTATGACTGCTCGATGGTCCCTTGCCAATTCGGTATAACTCCTTTAAAGATTTCATTTTTCCCGTATTATAATGTTATTGTTTTCATTTCAGGTATTTTCCCCTTGCTGGTCTATTTCACCTGGGTGGCTCTGGTGATGACGATGTCTTCCAGCGGGCGGTCATTGTTGTCCTTGTTGGTAGCCACATTCTGGATCTTATCAACCACATCCATACCTTCCAGCACCTCGCCGAACACGGTATATCCATTGTCCAGATGAGGCACACCACCATGCTTGATGTAACCCTGCTGCAACTGCTCGGATGGCAGAGCGTAGGATTTCGCACCCTCTCTCTTCTCCTTCTCTACATAGTATTCCATCTGTCGAGGCGAGAAGTTTCTGCCCCAGGTGATATAGAAATCGGTAGAGGCTGATGCCTTGGTAGGATTCTCATCATCCCCCTCACGGGCTGCACAGAGCTGACCGCGCTTGTGATAATATTTAGGATAGATGATTTCGGCTGGTACCGTATAGTTGACATCAAACTTCTCCACCTTTCCGGGAGTAACCTTGCGACAAGAATAATCACCACCCTGGATCATGAAGTTCTTGATGACACGCTGAAAGATACAGCCGTTGTAATATCCGCTGTTCACGAGCTTGAGGAAGTTGTCGCGGTGATGCGGAGTATCGTTATAAAGAGCCACACGGATATTGCCCATCGTGGTTTCCAGCAGTACCTCGTGGCAGGTGGTATCACGAGGTGTCTCCCAAGGGAGCAACTCATTGTCGAATGCCGGACGGGCAGTCTGCTGAGTAGGCTGAGTCTGTTCCTGCGCCATTGCCTGAGGAGCAAAAGCAGCCAGCAAAAGGGCAGATATCGTTATTATCTTTTTCATTTTCTTAATACTTAAATCTGTTTTTTATGTTATTGATTGCAAAGATAATGATTTTATTCTAAAAAGTTATGCTTTTCTCAAATTTTCTTTATATCTTTGCGTACAAAATGACAGAAACGGGCAAAATGATGCTCAAAAATTGGTGAATAACATAAAAAGCTTCGAAAATGAGGCTACATAAACGATTTGATATGATGACAACAAAAAGATTATATCTTCTTCTCCTGGGCTTCGCACTGATAGGAATGAAAGCCCAGGCACAGCACGTGAGCTTCGGACCTCTGCACAGTCAGGATAGTCCGAGGGAAGACTGGCTGTTGCCAGGCGATACGGTATATCAGGACGGGAAAACCGTGGTATATGGCGGCAAACCGGTGAAGAATACCTATACCCCTATCCGGCATACAGATTCCAACAACGACGAACTCTACAAGATGGGCAGTTATCTGAAGAATCCTCAGGATAGTGATTATTATAACAATCCAATCTCCAATCTGGTCAATTCTGGAGGATTGGGAAACAGCTATGACTATTGGGGAAATGACTGGGGCAAATATGGCTGGAACCGATATGGTTGGGGACTCCATAAGGGACTGAACCTCTCGGTAGATCTTTCCGTCTTCGCCACTTTCGGCAAGCATGCGCCACACTGGGGCGGTTTTACCCAGACCATCAATGCCACGTATCTCACGCCGCTCACCAAGGACAACAAGCTGTGGATGGCTTTGGGTACCTATCTCAACAACATCAATTACGGAGGCGATAATTTCCGGGATGGTGGTGTGTATGGCATTCTGGGCTATCAGTTTGATGAGCACTGGGAGGCATACGTATATGGACAGGTAAGCGTTGCCAATAACTACAATTCCATCTACAACCGTTATGCTGGATATGGTCCTTACGGATATGGCAGATATGGTATGTATCCCGGAGCCTGGGGAATGGGCGTGATGCCTGGAGGATATGGCATGGGAGCTGCCGGTGCCAATGTATTAGGTGCCGGAGTAAGATACACCAACAAGAACTTCTCCATCGGAGTAAGCGTTGAGGGCAATTGGTATAACACCCCAAAGACTCCTACCTATTACAAACAGTATGATTATCCGGTGAAATAAACTATCACAAACAGTATGATTATCCGGTGAAATAAACGAAAGCCCCACACGGGCTGAAAGCCCAGAAGCTCCTAGCCCAGGGCAACACCCTGGGTTTACATGGTATATAGCAAAATCGCCCTGTAAGGGCAAAAGCTTCTCATACACAAAGCTTTTGCCCTTACAGGGCGACAAACTTGCGCCCATTATTACCCAGGGCGTTGCCCTGGGCTAGGAGCTTCTGCCCTTTCAGGGCGTCTGGATTTACTTATTCCCCACAGATAATCTGAACGATGCGTTCTGCAGATCGTCCATCCCATCTATCAGGAATACCACCCTTCTTCCATTCACCCTTCACAATCTTCTCCATCGCCTGCTGAAGCTTCTCTGGATCTTCTGCAACGAGTTCGTTGGTTCCTACGGTTACGGTTTCCTGATGCTCCGTATAGCTATTCAGGGTGATGCATGGCACACCATTGAAGGTAGCCTCTTCTGCCACATTACCCGAATCGGTGATTACACCCATGGCGTGGGCTGAGAGATAAGAGAAATCGAGATAACCCTGAGGCTGTACAACCATGATACCTGACTGATGGTCAGCCACATCCTGGTAAGCCTTGAAGGCAAGCACGAATCCCAATGCCTTGCCACGCAAAGGAGCCAGAACCTTGATGCCTGCCTGGCGAGCCACACTGTCGATCGTTGAGATCAAGGTCTTCATCTCATCGATATTGTTGACGATGGCCTTGCGGTTCAAGGTAAGCACCATATACTTGCCATCCTCCAGATGCTGTTCATCCATCACCTGAGGGCGCTTCATACGCTGCTGCAGGAACCGGATGTTATCAATGAGTACATTACCCACCATATAGACCTTAGAGAGTTCGGCACCCTCCTTATTGGCGATACTGTTGTTGGAGATACCTGCGGTGAAGAGGATATCAGAGAGTCCATCAATCACCAGACGGTTGATTTCCTTCGGCATCGTGATATCGAAGCTACGGGTACCTGCTGCGATGTGAGCCAACTGAACGCCCTGCTTCTTGGTGACGATAGCCACAGCCATGGTAGAAGCCAGATCATCCACCACGATCACCACATCCGTAGGATTCTGCTGGAGATAGCGCTCAAACTGAGCCATCACCATACCGGTCAGCTCATTCATATTCTCACATTCCACGCCCAGATAAACATCCGGCTTGCGGATACCCAAGTCAGAGAAAAGAGAATCTTCAAGAGTCTCATCGTCTTCACGACCGGTATAGACCAGCTTGCACTCCATCTCCCCGCCCGCATTCCGGGCATTCTCTATCGCTCTCATCACAGGAGCCACCTTAATGAAGTTAGGTCTCGCTCCGGCAACAATACAAATTTTCTTACTCATATTTTTTAGTTTACTTACTGTTAAACAAATCCTTGATGCCACCGATGGATCCCAGGAGGTTGGTAGCCTCGTATGGCAGATAAACCACCTTATTATCCTTACCCTGAGCCACTTCCTGCATCATGGTAATGTATTTCTGCGCCAACAGATAGTTGGCAGGATTGGTACTCTGTCCTACGGCTTCGGTAATCTTCTGGATGGCGATGGCTTCAGCCTCAGCCTTGCGGATGCGGGCGGTAGCCTCACCTTCAGCTCTCAGGATAGCCTGCTGCTTGGCAGCCTCAGCCTTGTTGACAATCGCCGCCTTTTCACCTTCGGAGAGCAGGCGCTGCTTCTCCTTCTCACCTTCTGAAGTAAGGATGGTAGCTCGCTTGTTACGCTCTGCCTGCATCTGCTTCTCCATCGCCTGGAGCACACTCTCAGGAGGAGTGATATCCTGCAACTCTACACGGTTTACCTTGATTCCCCACTTGTTGGTGGCATCGTCGAGCACCGCACGGAGCTTGGTGTTGATGGTGTCACGGGAGGTAAGTGTCTGGTCGAGTTCCATCTCACCGATGATGTTACGCAGGGTAGTCTGAGTCAACTTCTCTATCGCATTAGGCAGATTGTTGATTTCATAAACACTCTTGAAAGGATCTACAATCTGGAAATAAAGCAGTGCATTGATCTGCATCTGAATATTATCCTTGGTAATCACATTCTGACGGTCGAAATCATAAACCTGTTCACGAAGGTCGATGCTGCTGGTATAAGTATAGCTTCCTCTACGCATCGCCACGATGGTCTTGGCCTGGTCGATGAAAGGAATGATAATGTTGATACCTGGCTTCAGGGTAGCATAATAGCGACCCAACCGCTCGATGATTCTGGTCTCACTCTGAGGAATGATCACGATGGTTTTCTTTACCACTACCAGTGCAAGCAGCACTAGAGCAATCAATACATAAAGTCCTATTTCCATGATGTTTATAATTAAAAGTTAGTACTTCTCTACCTGGAGAATGATAGACTGGTGCCCCATCACTCTTACACGGGTACCCTTGGCGATATCACCAGCAGCACCCGGAGCTTCTGCCTTCCAGTCATCACCATCGAGCTTCACTCTTCCATACCCACCGGCAACGATGGTTTCACTCACCTCGCCTATCTGTCCGGCAAGGGCATCGGAGTTACTCTCCCGAAGATCGGCTCCCCTATGGATAGCCTTTACCAGATGCGGACGGATCAGCAGGATACTGAGTACGGAACATACCGCCCAGACCACTACCTGCAACCAGAACGGAGCATCCATCACAGCCACAGGTATGCAGATGAGCGCACCGATGGCAAAACAAGTCACGTAGAAGTCGCCGGAAGACAACTCCAGGATGAGGCAGATGAACATAATGACAGTCCAAAACAGCCAGAGGTTTTGAGAGATATATTCCATCATATCGTTATTTTTTAGTTGATTTCTTCATCAGCGAGCTAGCCTTGATGGTCTTGACGCCCGTTTTCTTAGTAGTAGATACGGAAGTCTGTCCCTGAGGCTTGTAATACTTCAGCGCAGTAGGCATCGCCGCCTTCAAGGCAGCAATACGCTTGGCATCGGAAGGGTGATCGCTGAAGATATCACTCTTGCCCTGATTGCCCGAAGCCTCAGCCATACGTTCCCAGAAAGGTATAGCCTGCTGAGGATCGTAGCCTGCCATCGCTGCAAAGATCAAGCCCATATAGTCGGCTTCTGTTTCGTTTTCACGCGAATACTTCAGATTACGGAAGGAGAAGTACTGTCCGGCTACGGCACCCGCCAGATCTCCGACTCCATTACCTACTGCCTGATTCAGCACACCGCTCAGAATGCTGGTACCTACCTGCTGGTTCTGAGCCTTGGAAAGCTGCTCGGCACTATGCTTAGCCACGGCGTGTGCAATCTCATGTCCCAGTACGATGGCGAGCGAATTATCGCTGGAAGCCACCGGGAGCAAGCCTTCATATACCACAATCTTTCCGCCAGGCATGCAGAAGGCATTCACACTGTTGTCCTGAACGAGGTTGAATTCCCAGGAATAGTTCTGCAGATCATTGGCGTATCCGTTCTCCTTGAGATAAGTTTCCACGGCAGCAGCCAGTCGCTTTCCTACTCTTACCACCTGCGCAGTCTTCGCTGCATTGGTAGATTTCTTAGCCGAAGCCATGTACTTGGTATATTCCTGATTAGACAAGCTCAACACCTGTGCATCTGAAACAGAGATGCGATGGGTGCGACCCGTAAGAGGCACCTTCTGCGTTGTACCGCAAGATGCAAGCATCATGGCAGCCAACATACTAAAAACTAAAACCTTAATCCGTTTCATTTTCTATCTTCTCTTAAGTTATATATTCTATTTGCAAGAAATACTTATCTTATGATTTGCAAATATACATCAAATACACGAAACAACCAAGTTTTTCCGAGAATTTAACAAAAAATTAATCCCGACTCCGAGATTCATCGTTAGAATCTCAGAGCCGGGATTGATTTTTTATGGGGAGTTGATTTTACTTCTTAGCATTCATTGCCTTCTTGGCAGCAGCTACAGCCTTGTTGTACTTAGCAGTAGCCGACTTCAAAGCCTTGGCATTGTTAGCCTTCTTGGCTGCAGCTACAGCATCATAAAGGTTCCACAACTTGAACTTAGCAGTAGCCTCCTTCTGTGACTTGGTATAAGCAGCAGCGGCAGCCTCTGTAGCAGCCTCAGCCTCTGGAGAAGCATATTGATGCTTGTAGCCATCCTGCTTGTTCCAGAAACCACGGGTGAAGTCTGGGAAGGTAACAGCAGCGCTGTTGTTGTCCATAGAAAGCGCACCCAACTCTGCCAAAGAACACCACTCTGCCAAATCATAAACATCCATATCCAATGGCAAGCCATTCTGCAAGCAGTAAACCAGACGTGAGTCCATGATGAAGTCCATACCACCGTGACCCATCTGACGGCCCAGTTCACCATACTTCTTCAAGATGGGGTGATAATACTTCTTGATCAAAGCCTCCTTCTGCTCCTTGTTCATGAAACCATGAGCATTGAGGTTATCCATCTGAGGAGCACCTGTACCCTTGAGCGCCTCGCCAGAGAGAGCAAACTCCTCTGTAGGATACTTGGTAGCGTAACCCTTGGTACCAGTGAGCTTGAACAAGCGGTTGTATGGCTGAGGAGTCATCACGTTGTGCTGAATCTCCACCACCTTACCCTTGGCTGTACGCATCAAGGTAGTAGTATGGTCACCATTGCGGAACTCCTTGCACTCCTTGCCGCTCTTGTTCTTCACCCAGTCCTTGCCCACGAAAGACTCTGTGTCCATGGCAACGAGCGTTGTGAAGCGGTCGCCACGGTGAATATTCAGGCACTGAGCAACAGGGCCCAAGCCGTGAGTAGGATAAACATCACCACGGTTCTCCATATTATACTTCATACGCCAGTGGAGGTTGTCCTTGTCATTGTCAGCCGGATCCTTCCAGTAAGCATCCCAGAAGTCCTCGAGACAGTGGATATAAGCACCCTCAGCACGGATGATGTCACCGAAAACACCATCCTGAGCCATCGCCAGCGCATTCATCTCATAGTAGTCGTAGCAGCAGTTCTCCAAGATGAAGCAATGCTTGCGAGTCTGCTCGCTCAAGTTGATCAGGCTCCAGCACTGATCCAGATTCATGGCACTAGGTACCTCGATGGCTGTATGCTTGCCATTCTCCATCGCAAACTTGGCAACTGGGAAATGGTGATTCCAGTCGGCTGCGATATAAACCAGGTCGATGTCAGAACGCTTGCACAAAGCCTCATAACCCTTCTCACCGCTATAGATGTCAGCAGGCTTCAAGCCCTGCTTGCGCAAGTACTCCTGTGATTTCTCTGCACGAGCCTCCTCGTAATCGCACAAGGCAACGATCTCTACACCTGGAATGTGGCAGAAACGCATTACTGCCCAAGGACCACGCATACCGAGACCGACAAAGCCCACACGTACTGTCTTCAACTTAGGAGCCGTCAATCCCAAAACATTCTGCTGTCCTGCAGGACGCTCTGGTGTCTCCACAACAATTGTACCCTTGTCCCAATGCCACTTGGTGCCTGGAGACAAAGACTGAGCGCTAGCGGACAAAGAAAATGCCGCCAAGGCTGCCATCAAAAAACTCTTAATTTTCATCCCTAAAGTTAGCAACACTTAAAGTTAGTAATATTGATTAATAGGTTCTGAGCAACATCCAGGTTTCTCAGCAATTCTCTCAAATCAGCACTCCATTCATCTTAGTGTTGCATTAGAAAACAAATGGAACGCTGAAATGACTCTGCAAAAGTACAAATAAAATTTGAGATACTGAATCTTTTTAGTGTTTTTTTATGGATAAAGGTACAATTCCAGGCTTTTAACAAGAAAAAACGCTCTGAATCAGAATGACAGAAACAAGAAAAACCGCTTCGCCTAAAGCGAAACGGTTTTCTTCTTACCCTTACTCTCGTTACCTACGCGATCGAGTGCTGTAACGACATAGGTATATTTCTGATCCTTTACGTATGGTATCGGATAGGTGGTATCGTAAACAACAGCCTGGAGAGCAGTGACATCATTGAGATTCACAGGCGCTCCCTTTTCAAAACGGTAGATGGCAAAACGGTTGGCTACATCGCCCCATTTCTTCTTCTTTGCCTTTGGAGCCTTCCAGGTAAGCAGTGGTCCCTTCTCTGTCCACTCCATCTTCAGACTCTTCACGCCCTTTGGCGCCTTATCGTCGAGGAACGGCATCAATGGAGGAAGCGAAGGATATTTCCAGTAATAATCGCGCAGAGTATGTCCGATGTTACCAACGTTGTCTGCTGCAGTCTTGGCATACCAGAGCACGGTGCCCTGTACATTATTCATCTGCTGGTGAAGGCGATGCTTGGCTGGCAGCTGATGACTCTTCGGATTCGTAGGATCAGCAAACTTCGCCGTACGCTCGATATCCTCACCTATATAAAGAGGACGGTTGCCAGCATACTTGTTCCACCACTGGATGAGGGTCTTGTAATCTGCCGCCTTGTTACCTATCTCCCAATAGATCTGAGGCACACAGTAATCGATGAAGCCATTGTTTACCCAGAGGAGAACATCTGCATAGAGATCATCATAGTTCTGAAGACCGAAAGTCTGTGAGCCAATCGGAGAGTTTTTCCGGTTGCGATAGATACCGAAAGGAGAAACGCCGAACTTCACCCAAGGCTTGACACGATGGATGGTTTCACCCAACTGCTTGACGAACCGGCTCACATTATCTCTTCTCCAATCGCCGATATTACGGAAACCGCGAGGATTGGCTGCATACATCTGCTGATCAGGAATCTGCTTGCCAGCTACCGGATAAGGATAGAAGTAGTCGTCGATATGAAAACCATCGATATCATAACGGCTCACGATATCAGCAGCCACCTGACAGGTATAATCAGCAGCCTCCTGAAGTGCCGGATTGAGAAGCACGAGATTATCATAGTTGAAACAGAGGTTCGGATGCTTCTTCACCACGCTCTGGGATGATACCTGGGAGAACGAGGTAGAACCATGCTTGGCACGGTAAGGATTGATCCAGGCATGAATCTCCATTCCACGCTGATGACACTGCTCAACCATCCACTCCAGCGGATCCCAATAAGGCGATGGAGCCTTGCCCTGGACACCGGTGAGGAACTTGCTCCAAGGTTCAAGATCACTCTGATAAAGGGCATCACATTCGGCACGTACCTGGAAGATGATGGCATTCACGCCATCCTTCTGCAATTCGTCAAGTTGCTTGGTGAGCATCGACTGGATCTGCTGGGTTGATTTACCCAAATACTGTCCGTTGACACACTGGATCCAGGCGCCACGGAATTCACGTTTGTTCTGTGCCATCAGCGAAGTCTGAAACATCAGCATCATCGCCAAAATCAGCATCCCAAAGATTTTCTCTCTTCTCATTAATTAGTGTTTATCGTTTAATGTTATTGTTTCATTCTAAATTATTCTTTCTTATCCTCCTCATCACGCAGCGTAGGCAGCGAGATATGGTATTTCACGGCGAGCAGGCGGATGATGCAGACGGTGAGGAAGGAGGCTATCACTGTAATATAGAGGCTCAAGCCCAGATAGCTGAAAGCCCAGTAAACCAGGCCGCCCAACACACAAGCCATCGCATAGATTTCCTTGCGGAAGATAACCGGTTCCTCATTGAGAAGCACATCGCGGATTACTCCTCCAAAGGAGCCCGTGATACATCCCATAATGATAGCTACCCAGAATGGGAAACCACAATCGAGGGTCTTCTGGATTCCGGCGATATTGAAAAGCGCCAAACCGAGGGTATCGAAAAGAAACCAGGTATTGTCCAGACGCTTCAGATAATGATGGCACACAATCACCACCAGTTGGGCAAAGAACGTAAACAGAAGATAGATAGGACTCGACATCCAGAAAGGATTCAAGCCCAGCATCACGTCGCGGATGGTTCCGCCTCCGATAGCTACAGCCACACCACACACAAATCCGCCCAGCCAATCATAATGCTTGCTGGCGGCAAGCCTGATGCCCGAAAGGGCAAATGCAAAGGTTCCAATGAACTCGATGACACTCTGGAGTGTCATCACCAGTTCCGGGTCTTGATGAATAGTCATTTTCTCGTAATAAATTATTTGATGTGGGGGATTTCAAATCCCCCGGTTTTAAAAGGTCGAACATTTTTTTAACGACGGATTGCAAATCCGTCGGAACGCCTAGCGGTTCTTGAATCTTTCTCCCCAGCAGGTAACCATCCAGTTATAGAGTCGTTCTTCTGAAGGAGAATGCTGCGGCTGCCAGAATCTGGCGTCTTTCAGCTCATCAGGTAGATATTGCTGCTCTGTGAAATGTCCCGGATAATCGTGAGGATATTTATAGCCATCATGATAGCCCAGGTCTTTCATCAGTTTGGTAGGCGCATTGCGGATATGCAGCGGCACAGGCAGATTACCGGTCTGCTTCACCGTGGCAATGGCGTCATTGATGCCCAGATATGCACTGTTGCTCTTCGGACTGGTAGCCAGATACACCACAGCTTCGGCAAGTGCAATCCTTGCCTCAGGCCAGCCTATCTTCATCACCGTATCGAAGGCAGCATTCGCCAGCAGGAGCGCATTCGGATTCGCCAGCCCCACATCCTCGCTTGCACTGATCACCACTCTCCGGGCGATAAACTGCGGATCTTCGCCGCCCTCTATCATACGCGCCATCCAATAGAGCGCCGCATCAGGGTCACTGCCTCGAATACTCTTGATGAAGGCAGAGATGATGTCATAATGCATCTCGCCCTGCTTATCATAAGCCAGCGGATTCTGCTGCAACTGTTCCTCTACCATCTTATCGGTGATAACCACTTCATCGCTGCCTGCAGACTCCACCACCAGTTCCAGGATATTGAGCAGTTTCCGGGCATCACCGCCACTGAAGCGGAGCATGGCTGCGGTTTCCTTCAACTCAATCTTCTTCTGCTTGAGTTCCACATCCTCGGTGATGGCTCGCTGCAGGAGCCCCTCCAGGTCTTCCTTTTCCAACGGTTTGAGCACATAGAGCTGGCAACGGGAAAGGAGCGGACGGATTACCTCGAAAGAGGGATTTTCCGTGGTAGCACCAATCAGGGTGACAATACCCTTCTCCACTGCCCCCAGCAGAGAGTCCTGCTGACTCTTGGAGAAGCGATGAATCTCATCAATAAACAAGATAGGAGAAGCAGAATTGAAGAATCTGCCACTCTTCGCTCTCTCTATCACCTCGCGCACATCCTTTACGCCACTGGTAACGGCAGAAAGGGTGTAGAAAGGGACCTTCAGGGTCTGGGCTACTATCTGCGCCAAAGTAGTCTTGCCCACTCCCGGAGGTCCCCAGAGAATAAAAGAGGATATGCGCCCTGCGTCTATCATCTTGCGCAGCACGGCACCCTCGCCTACCAGATGCTTCTGTCCGACATAATCGGCGAGCGAGCGAGGTCTCATTCTTTCAGCTAACGGTTCACTCATATCAATTATTTTTTCGCCACAAAGGTAATGAAAAAAAACGAAACACGCATAAGTTTTTAGGATAAAAGAAAAAAAAATGCATAAAAGCAAAAAAATAAGCTCGAAAATTTGGATATATAAAAAGAAGTACTTACTTTTGCAATCAAAATACGTACAACAATGAAAAATGAAAAAAATATCACCCTCAAGACATTGACCAAGAGCAGTGTCTGGGATCTCCAGGAGAATGATGTTTTCCGTCTCTGGGAAGCTGCCGAGAAAGACAACGACCTGAAGGATAATCAGCGTAGATATCTCGACATCATTCGTAGTGCTTTCGAGATTGAGCCAGTCAAGATTGACCGTACAGAAGTGCTCGACAAGTTGATAGACCGTGGCTTCAAGATCGGTACCTTCCGTATCGACGACAAGAACGAGAAGTATGCCATCAAGAAGCGTCCTATCATGCGTGTGACTGACCTCACCTATGAGAACATCGGCCATATAACAGCTACCAAGCTCATCGAAGTGCTGGAGCGTAACTTTGGCGGTGGCTGGGATAGTCTGTCTCAGAGCATCAAGGACATCATCGAGAGCGGTTTCGACATCAGTACCACTACCCTTCCAAAGGATCGCCTCAAGAAACCAGGTGGTCTCTATGAGAAGAAGCTCGCTGATGACTACGAAGTACTCGTAGTACCAAAGGGCACCTGGGTAGAGGCTATCTTTGCCAAGGAGAAGCCAAAGCAGGAGAAGATCCGCATGAAGTTTATGGATGAAGACATGGACCGCGACGAAGACCTGCTGGACCGTGACGAAGACGATGAGGATGAGGATGCACCAGAGATTGAGGATCACTACAATGATCCAGATGAGGACGATGATGCATTCGATGACGACAAGCTCACCGAGGAAAGCTACCGTACTACCTTTGAGGATCCAGAGAACCTGGGACTCGATGATGCTGAGGACGTAGCTGATGACGATTATTAAAATATACATTATTATATAATAAGGAGAAAGAAATGAACGCAGTAGTAGGATTATTCGCATTAATCGTGGTAGCACTCGTAGGTTGGGCTATCGCAGAATTTAAGTACAAGACCTTCACCTTTACCCGTTCCGAGAAGGATATCGAGGAAGAGGAAGAGTTGGAGGAGCAGAAGCGTGCCGAGGGTTTCAAGGAGATGAACATCCGCGACATTATGCGTAAGAACTCTACCAATGGCTACAATGCCGTAGGTTAAAGAGGGATTTTTAAACTCTAAAAGAAAATGATGATACAATACACCATCATTGCAACGATACTGGCGGCATGCATTCTGTATGCCGCCTTTCGTATTTATAAATCGTTGCAACAGGCAAACAAATGCAAGGATGGCAACTACCGGTGCAGTGGTTGCGCTTTTTATGAACAGTGCAAGAAGAAGGGAAAAAATAGACTCTGAAATGAATATTTTTGAAAAAATCGAATGTTTTTCAAAAAAAGATGCGGAAAGATTTGGTGGATTCAAAAAAAAGTAGTACCTTTGCACTCGCTTATCAGAAATGGTAACAGAAAACTCTACAAGGTGTCTTAACCGAGCGGTTAGGTAACGGTCTGCAAAACCGTGTAGAGCGGTTCGACTCCGCTAGACACCTCGAAAGTTTTATCAAACATCTATCAGGTGTTTGCAAATTAAAAAACTCTACAAGGTGTCTTAACCGAGCGGTTAGGTAACGGTCTGCAAAACCGTGTAGAGCGGTTCGACTCCGCTAGACACCTCGAAAAAAGGAAATCCTTTCAAAAAAAGGGTTTCCTTTTTTGTTTTCCATATCTTCCCTATTGAATCCCATTCACACTAGTTATTAATTAAATAAATGTAGAATTGATGGGGAAAAACAAAAGAAAAACCGAGCAAATTGAAGAAAAAAGCATTTTTTTTAAAAATAGTTTAGAATTTATTTTTTTAAACCAAATATTTTTGCTACCTTTGCAAACGTTATCCTGAATACAATCTTTTTACCTTAAAGAAGACTAATACCTATTGAATGTAGAGCAGTTGTCTGAGAAGATAGCTGCTCTTTACATTTTTATATTCCCCCTATTTTTCCAACAACTTACTTTTTTCCTTTCAATCCATACAATATCGCCCGCTATCCTGCGTTCTAATATATATGAAGAAAATAGAAATCATAGAACTTCCCAAGATATATGATCCTCGCGGCAGCCTTACCGTCGCCGAGGAAAATACCCATATCCCATTTGATATCAAGAGAATGGAATGGATTCATCTTGGCGCCATACAGCCCGAGACTCCCATGGAACTGGGAGAAAGTCCTGTGATGCTGATTGCACTGGCTGGAGAAATCACCATCCAGGTTATAGATAACCAGCCATCTGCAAGGACCATCACGCTCAATCATCCCAATCAGGCTCTTATCCTGAAAGAAGGCTGTAGAAGTAGAATAACCCATAGCACCAAGCATTCCCTGCTTCTTACTATTCATCAAAAATAAAGGAAATGGAAACAGAAAACGAAAAGAAAGCCATCAAGTATCTTGACCTGAAGGCTATCAATGCCCCATACGAAGAAGAGATCAAGAAGGAAATCAATCAGGTAGTAAGTAGCGGATGGTACTTACAGGGAAGATGCGTGAAGCAGTTTGAGAAGAATTATGCCACTTTCATCGGCACCGAATACTGCATATCATGCGGTAACGGACTGGATGCTCTCAAACTGATTCTGATGGGAGAAATGGCTATTGGCAAGCTCCACCAGGGTGATGAGATTCTGGTGCCAGCCAACACCTATATCGCCACCATTCTTTCCATCACGAGTGTGGGGCTGGTTCCTATCCTCGTAGAACCCAACCCAGAGACACTGCAAATCGACGAGAACCTCATAGAGAGCAACATCTCCTATAAAACCAGGGGCATCATGCTGGTACATCTCTACGGCAAGTTAGCCTGGACGGAAAGAATCCAGGAGATCTGCAAGGAGAACGATCTGCTGATATTCGAAGACAACGCACAGGCTTTCGGATGCGGATACGTCAACAGCTCTGCACGAGAGGCTATCAGAAGAAAGCTGAATCAAGAAGACGAGAATATCACCTATCAAAATCAGATAGACGAGAATATCACCTATCAGGACCAGATAGATATCATCAGTAATTATGCCATCCAGAAAAGCATCTGCCACACGGGTGCTCTAGGAGATGCCGGCGCCCACAGTTTCTACCCAAGCAAGAACCTGGGAGCATTGGGCGATGCGGGTGCCGTGACAACCGATGACGAAGAGCTGGCAGAGGCTATCCGAGCCCTCCACGATTATGGAAGAACCAGCAGATTTGATTTTGAATATCAGGGTATCAATTCCAGAATGGATGAGATTCAGGCAGCTGTACTCAATGTAAAGCTGAGACATCCCCACGATGAGCATATCGCCAGATGCAGGAAGGCGATGCTCTATATGGATTATCTGCACCCTGCCATCGTGGAACACTGCATCCCGAAGAGATTACTGGAAGATCCTTTCAGCAATGTACTCCATATCTTCCCTTTCATTACCGAAGAAAGAATGAGACTGAGGGAGTTTCTGAAGGATGAATCTGTAGAAACTGCGATACACTACCCTATTCCACCCAATGAGCAACTGGGATATCCTGAGCTTCGACATTATCAGCTGCCGATTACCCAGAACATCGCCTGCCAGGAACTGAGCCTTCCCTGCAACTCTACGATGAGAGACGAGGAAGTAATCCGGGTAGCACAGCTTATCAACGATTATTTCTTGCGACGCAATCTGCGGTAGAAGTCTTGCAGACGACCAGGAGCAACGCCCTTCTTCTGCAAGGCTTCCAGTTCTCGATAGGCATCCAACTTTCTGTTGAGCATGATGAGGAGATCGATACGGTTGATGCGGTAATCTGCATTATCCTCATCGAGGGAGATTGCCTTGGCGTAATCATACTCGGCAAGTTCCAGCTGACCACGCTCCTTCTCCATACCGCCACGTGCTGCATAAGCCGTTGCACTATCCGGATATTGCTCTATCAGATTGTTGATGCCATCATACGCCTCGGTATAGTGCTTGTCCTTCTCATTCAGCAACGCCAGACCGAGCTGTGCCTGGAAGTTACCAGGCACCAGAACCAGAAGGTTCTGATAATCAAGACGGGCAAAGTTATAGCGCAGAAGCTTTTCGTTAACGAATGCACGGTAGAAGAGACCTGCGATATTGGTATTGTTGAGGAACAACACCTTATCCAGGTCATCCTTGGCATAACTCCACTGTTCCAGCTGGATATTCCACGCAGCCTTCTTCAGGCGCAGATCGATGCTGTCAGGATGATAAGCAAGCACGCTCGTAGCTGCCGCCAGGGAATCGCGCAGCGCCTTGTTCTGAGCCTTGGAATCGCACAATGCTACATCATCAACCTTAGAATCAGCCGTCAAATCGTTTTGCTGGGCAAACAGAGGTGTAGCCAGCAAACAACCTATATATAATATGATACTTTTCTTTTTCATGCTGCAAAAATACAAATAGTTATGCAATCAACCAAAAAAGGAAAGATAAAAGATGTTTAGAATTTTCAAAATAAAATAAACAGAAGCAAAACTCCTTGTTTTTCCGGGTTTTAGCGATACGAAATTTATCCTTAAGGAAAAAAATAATTTCCCTTAAGGATAAATATATATAGCCTTAAGGAAAAATATTCTTTCCCTTAAGGCTATTCAAATCAAAATTCTATCTTGTAAGAATACTTCTAAAAATCAATCCAGATTAAGCATTCTTGATCCAGTTAACGATCCACTCGCCAACCTCTGTTGTGCCATAGTGAGCACCACCCTCAACCTGAATCTCAGGTGTGCGGACATTGGCATCAAGAGAAGCATCTACTGCCTTGCGGATCAAGGCACCCTCCTCGTTCAAACCGAAGTGCTCGAGCAACATGGCTGCAGAAAGAATCTGAGCTACAGGGTTAGCCAGGTTCTTGCCAGCTGCCTGTGGCCATGAACCGTGAACAGGCTCGAACAATGGGGTGTGCTCGCCCAATGAGCTAGATGGCTGCAAGCCCATAGAACCGGTGATGCAAGAGGTCTCATCGGTAAGGATATCACCGAAGGTATTCTCTGTAACGATAACATCGAAGAATGTTGGCTCTGTCAACACGCGCATAGACGCATTGTCGATGAACATATAGTCGGTGTTAACCTCAGGATACTGTGGCTCCATCTCCTTGGCAATCTGACGCCAGAGACGAGAAG
>OIWU01000469.1_pt1 | contig 49912 bp, 39 predicted proteins | sample 1587711 | NCBI WGS metagenome assembly OIWU01 (sample SAMEA3888909, study PRJEB22519) | human gut metagenome | biome: human gut; feature: human-associated habitat; material: faeces | place: Denmark | collected 2010 | reverse complement strand
CCACGAGCAATGGCTTCTTGCCTTTCTTGGTCTTGAGCATATTGGCAAGCTTTCCACTGAAGGTGGTCTTACCCGAACCCTGCAGACCGCTCATCAGAATGATGGCAGGATGACCTTCGAGCTTCAGAGGAGCTTCCTCGCCTCCCATCAACTCTGCCAGCTCGTCGTGAACCAGCTTTACCATCAACTGACCAGGCTTTACAGCCGTGAGCACATTCATACCAAGTGCCTTTTCCTTCACCTTGTTGGTGAATTCCTTAGCTACCTTGAAGTTGACGTCGGCGTCGAGCAAAGCACGGCGTACATCCTTCATGGTCTCTGCCACGTTGATTTCGGTTATCTTACCCTCACCCTTCAGAATCTTGAAGGATCGTTCCAGTCTATCACTTAAATTTTCAAACATTTTAAATTCTTTTTTTATTTTGGCTGCAAAGTTACGAAAATAATTCCGAAAACCCTATATTAGTAACCAAAAAAGCACGTCAAATCTGTCACTTTAGGATACTTACCGACTGTTCTACCGACACGCGTACCTTTTTTGACGATTTTTCATCATTTACAGGAAGTGGCTCCTTCCCTTGTTCCTTGTTTTTTCCTTTACCTTGCTCCTTGCCGGGATTCTTTTCCGGCACATTGCCTTGCCCATTTCTTTCTCCTGCAGCTTTTGCCTTTTCTGCATCAGATGCAGCGGCAGGTTGCTGGCGAGGTTCTATAGGCTCCACGCTCGACTTCATCATACTGCCGTTAGCCTGATATTTCTTTCCTGTGGCCTTCTCGTAGGCAGCCACAATGGGGTCTTTGCGATCCATCTCGCCGAATATCTTTTGAGCCTCTCGAAGGTGCTTGCTGTCACGTCTGCCCCTCTTGTCAAGCATCTTGGCCAAGTCGAAACTCGCTCCGCTGGGAGCATTTGCCCCACCTATCTCAGCCTGCCGGTGCGCATCATTCTGAATGCCCTTGATACCAGGCATATTCTCTCCCCATACTTCCACCTCTCTGAGTTGGTGGCTCTGCGGCAGCAGAAACACCGTATCGGGGAGATTCTTCAGATAGATGGTAGTCTTCAGAAAGCCCGGTTTCGACACCGTAGCACTGTCAAACTGATACTTCATGGTCCAGTAACCTCTGTAGTCGGTACGTGCCCAATGATTGTTATCGGTATGAATCAATGCTTCACGCACTGGCACATGGTCTTCGGCATTGGCTATGACGCAGGTTTTCTGTGCCCTGACCATTGCCACAGCCCAACATACCAGCACAATCATCAATATAGTCTTCTTCATTCGTTTTATCTTATTGAACTTCTACAACTTACATAAGTTGAGTTATGCCTACAAAAGTAAATAAAAAAATAATATCTCCCAAAACCACCAATGAGTTTTGGGAGATATTAATGCGATTTAAAAGTCTATAACGTTATTCTACGTCTGTCGTGCCGCTCTTCTCGATGCGCTTTGCCTCTTCGAGCAACTTGATGGCATCGACATATTGAGCAATACCCTGAGCCACCTCCTTGGCAGCCTTCATGGCAAGCACCACGGTCTGAGGACGATGAACCACGTCGCCTCCGGCAAACACACCTCTGCGGGTGGTCATACCAAAAGGACGCTCCACCACCTTGACATAACCTTTCTCGTCAACCTCGATACCAGCAGTTGTAGAGACAATACGGTTGGCAGGACGTGATCCGATGGCCAAGTAGATGCGGTCGAATTTCTCTACACGCTCACCTTCTGGAGTATTGAGTACACAGCTTCCCAGTCTTCCGTTCTTACCCTTGAGGAAAGCCTCGACAGTAGTTTTCCATTCAAACTTGACACCCTCCTTCACAGCCTCATCATACTCACTCTGTATGGCAGGCATCTCTTCCTGTGTCTTGCGATAGAGCACTGTCACATCAGCACCCAGGCGAATGGCAGTACGTGCAGCATCCATGGCCACATTTCCTCCACCTATCACACCCACCTTCTCTCCATCACGAAGAGGCACCATGTCGCGTGTCAGGGCTCCCTCGTTATAGGCATTGACATTGTGCAGGAAATAAGTACTCTGGCTCACACCGTGCAACTTGGCACCAGGTGTAGAGTCCATATTCTGAGGTACACTGGTTCCTGTTCCCATGAAAATGGCATCGTAGCCAGCACGGAAAAGACTGTCTATAGTCACATTGTTCTCACCCACCATGCAGTTGGTGATAAACTGTACACCGAGAGCCTCTATCTTGCTCACCTCGGCACGTACCACGGCCTTGGGCAGTCGATATTCAGGAATACCATACATCAGCACACCACCAGGCTCGGCCTGTCCTTCGAAGATCGTGACATTAAAGCCCTGACGTGCCAAATCACCAGCAACAGTAAGTCCGGCAGGACCAGAACCGATTACAGCCACACGTCCACGAGTCTTCTGTGGAAGCTTCTCGCGAGAGAGGTTCATCTTGGTATCGAAGTCGGCAACAAACTGCTCCAACTTGCCTATCTGTACAGGTTTTCCCTTCTTGCCCAGCACACAGTTGCCCTGGCATTGCTTCTCATGAGGACACACACGTCCACAGATAGCAGGCAGATTGCTCTTCGCATTGATGATAGACATAGCCGCACCCATGTTACCCATGGAAAGTTCATGCACAAAGTCGGGGATATCATTTCCTATAGGACATCCCTTCTTACATTGTGGCACCTTACAGTGTAAGCACCGCTTGGCTTCCTCAATAGCCTCACGTGTAGTGAAGCCCTCGTTTACCACCTGGAAACCAGCCACCTGTTCTGCAGCTGCAGGTGTTACTTCTGCTGTTGCCTGCACCTTGTTATTCTGTTGCTCAATCTGTTCACTCATAATCTAATCTTTTAATCAGTTAGGAAACAACTTTTATCAAATTGTAGTTTGCGAGTGCAAAGTTACAGCAAATCGAAGACAAAACAAAATAAAAAGTGAACTTTTTGTTTTTATTGTTGAGATGTAGCTTAACTTTGAGGAACTTGTTTGTATCCCACAAGCCCATACCAAAGAATGACGAACTCGCAGAAAAGAGGAATGAGCCAGGTGAATTGCCATGAGCCGACATAATCGGCCAACAAACCTTGGAGCACAGGAAAGACGGCACCGCCGAAGACACCCATCATAAACACCCCCGAAGCCTTGGAAGTGTATTCCTTCAAACCATCAACAGCCAAAGTAAAGATACAGCTCCACATCACACTGTGAAACAATCCCACAGCAGCCATTAACCAAAGATTTTCAGTAACCATAGAGGTGACCATCAGGACAATGGCAGCCACTGTCACGAAGATAAGCATCGGACGAGGTGCCACATTCTTCAAACCTGCCGATACCATTCTGCCTATCATGAAGCCACCCCAATAGAGCGTGGCAAGAAGGGCCGGCGACACATTGTAACCAAGTCCCATCAAATCCATCGCATGCAGATTCATATTGTTGCCGATACCCACCTCTGTCCCTACATAGAAGAAGATGGTAATGACACCATATTTCAAATGACGGAACGACCAGATACTACGTTCTTTGCAGTTTTTGGAATCTATGGCTGCAGCAATCTTACCTTCTGATTCGGCATTCGAAGAATTCTCTCTCGTGCCCTCTATATCAGGAAGATTCGCTTTAGAAGTACTCCATGTGGTAAAGGCTATGATAAGCATCATCACAAGGAAAGGGACAGTAAGTTGATCGGCAGAAACACAATCCAGAGACACGCCTGCAAACATCACACCTGTAACAAAGAAAGGAGCTATCGTAGTACCAAAAGAGTTCACAGCACAAGTAAAATTCATACGCTGCACGGGTTGGGTTCCCGGCAAAGGATAGGCTGCGATATAGGGATTGATAACTACCTGAAGCATTGCCGCTGCCGTACCCATCAGATAAGATCCTACAAGGAAAACGAAATATCCGAATGGTACAAAATCCTGTGAAAGATGCACACCTGCCCCACCCCAATATTCAGCAATAACCGCCGAAGCAAGATAGAAGGCAAGTCCCAGCACCATGACCATCATCGAACGGACAAGCGTATTTTTATAACCTATCCTGTTAAGCAGACGTCCTGTCCTCGCACTATTGAGCAAATACCCCAGGAAGAAGGCAAAGGAGATAAGTGTTGCCAGGAAATTCTTAGTAGCAGTCACTTTCGAAAGAAAGGCTACCTGCAGAGGCCCCTGACACTGTCCGTTGACGGTAGTGAGAAAGCCCACTATGAAATATATGAATGTCAAGAGAAGGAAAGGTCCCGCACTCTTGAGCGTTATCGACTGTTTCATAATCATTTAGGTTTTTATAGCACAGAGTATTGTTTTTCATCAGGTGCTTCGAGGACACCAACATCCTCGGAAGCACCTAATTCTTATTTTTCTGAATAATCTTCCCCAGACTACAGGATTTCTTCTTCCAAAACCTTCATCGCACCCTTGGCCTTGATGTCTTCCACCATCTTCAGGTAAAGTTCTACAAAATGAGAAGCTGCCTTAAGGTCGGTACTTGTAAAGGCAGAGATGGCAAGGAAATCTACTGCATCATCACTATCAATGGCCTTTCTGTCTGCTTCGGTGAGCCAAGGATCAGCCACCTCGAAAGCTTCGCCGTTATCATCCACCTGATATTTCAGATAATGACGATAGGCAGCAAAGAGATAAGCCACACGCTTGAACTCCACATCCTGACGCTTGCCAGAGGCATCATCTGCTATCATCTTCTCCAAGTTCGGCATAACGTAAACAGGGAACTTGCTGGCACCATCGAAACAGAGGCGTGCCACCTGATCGCTTACCATGCGATTGCCAAAACGCTCAACCAGACATTGCTTGTACTCCTCCAAATCGGTATTCTCGGGAGCTGGCACATAAGGAGTAATGTCCTCATCCATAAAAGCACGTACAAACTTGCAGATTCTTTCATCGTGCATCGCTGCGTCTACTTTACGATAACCACTCAGGAAGGAGGGATAAGAAAGCAAGGTATGGGAAGCATTCAGGAGAGACAGCTTCATGTTCTCGAAAGCCGTCACATCGTCGGTCATCTGGGCACCAACAGTTTCCCAGGCTGGACGACCTGCTGCAAAGTGATCTTCTACCACCCACTGGATGAAGTCCTCGCAATATACAGGTGCCTCATCGCAAGTACCATTTTGGGCATTCAGTCGCTCGACATCCTCGGGACGAGTGGCAGGGGTAATACGGTCAACCATCGAGTTGGGGAAAGTAACGTTTTCCTCCATCCAGGCAGCAAGTTCCTTGTCCTGAGCCTCAACAAAGGTCATGAAAGCCTTTCGGGCTGTATTGCCATTGTGCTGCAGGTTATCGCAAGAGAGGATGGTAATCGGGCCATTGCCCGCAGCCTTGCGACGACGCAAACCTTCTGCTACATATCCGAAGGCTGTGACAGGCTTGGCTGGGTTCTGGATATCATGTGCCACCTGCTCATTGTCAAGCATGAACTCACCTGTTTGACGCGAAATATTATATCCGCCCTCAGTAATTGTGAGTGTGATTATCTTGATGTCCTTAGATGCTATCTTATCCAGTATCTGTTCCTGCTCCTCAATACCCCAATAGAGTTCTACGAGAGCACCCAACTGATAAACCTGGATACTGTCATCGCGACCACATACAGTAAGGGTGTACTCTCCATCCTGCTTCTTCAGGGCATGATAAAGGCGTTCGTCGCCTGGGAGGATCATTGCTCCACAGATACCCCAGTTCTGCTGGGTATTGTTCTCAAGGAGCTTATTGGTCATAAACTCCAGATGAGCACGATGGAAGTTGCCTACTCCGAAGTGCAGAATACCTGCCTTTACCAAACTGCGATTATAAGAATAACCATTAACTACCTGATTTGTTTTTGCTGTTACTAAATTTGCCATAATTGTATTGATTGTTAGTTATTAATAATTTTCAGTCTTTCCACGAGATCAAGCCGTTTAGGTTTCCTGCAAAAAACAGGTCTCGTTTTCAATGGCAAAGATAGATGAAAATCAGAAATGAACAATGAATAATTGATGGCAATTTTCTGCAAACGTTCCCGCAATCGTTTCCAATTTCTGCAAACGTTTTAAAAAACAAGCGATGGAATATTATAGCCTATTCACCCGTCGACTCCCTGCACCGCATAGTAGTCTTCAGGACGATCATCTTGTTTTCTGTCTCTGGATTGTTGATTTTCTCCATCACAAGTTCTGCAGCCTTTCGCCCCATTTCCTCGAGAGGAGGCTCCATGGTCGTGATTCGCGGAGAAACGATGGTAGACAGTTCGGTACCTGAAAAACTTGCAACAAAGATATCTTCCGGAACCCGCTTACCCAAAGCACGAAGCCGGTTCTGAGCACCTATAGCCAAAGTGTCAGTAAACGCGAATACGGAATCAAAATCTACCTTATTATATATAAGGCGGTCTATGGCATCGGCACCATCCTTGAACGTCATGCCCGTTTTCACAATCAGAGAAGGGTCAAAGAGTCGGAATTTCTCCATCGCCTCACGATAGCCCAAACCTCTTTGATAAGCATTATAGATATCGTCAGGTCCTTGAATATAGGCTATACGCATTCTGCCAAGACGGATAAGATGCTCCACCATAAAATAAGAATCCACATTGTCTTCCACCAACACCTGAGACACATCCATACCATAAGGAATGCGGTCGTAGAACACAACAGCCATACCAGTTTCCTCCAACTGCTGATACATCTCAATGTTCTTGCGGTAACTGCAGAGACTAACAATCAACCCATCCACCATAAACTGTTCCATCATCTTCAGATTTTCCAGTTCCCTGCAGGGATTCTCGTCACTCTCGGCTATCATCACCTTCTGGTTCTTCTTGTAGAGAATCTCTTGTATTCCGCCTATCACCTGCGAAGCATAAGGTGTATGCATCTCAGGCACAATGACTCCAATGGTATTGGTACGTCCCATCTTCAGGTTCATCGCTACAGGATTACGCTTGTAACCAAGTCGCTTCGCCTCCTCCACCACCATGTCTCGCGTCTCTTTGCGTATGTTCTTGTCATCGGTCAATGCTCTGGAAACAGTAGAGACTGAAATGCAGAGCGAGCGGGCTATATCTTTAATAGTTACATGTTTAGCCATATTCTTATTCTTCTTGGTTATTCTGATTGCAAATATAATATTTTTCTATGAAAGCAACAACAAAAAACATATTTTTTTCAGATAGCCGTCACCTAATAATTCACACACATACCCAAAGAGAAGAAAATGCATGGGAAACAGTATGACCTTCAAACGATTGCAGAAATTGGAAACGATTGCGGGAACGATTGCAGAAAATAAATATGATTTTTCGATGCCACAAAAATAAAATGCAACTATATTTGCAACCAAGATTCAAAGACAGGACTTTTTCATGTGGGTAGTTTAGGGAAGCTTAAGAGACACAACTTCTCCAACTTCCCTACTCGCGAAAGTTATGTAAAGATTTAAAATCCTAATAGTAAAAACTAAGGAACAGAAAATCTAATCACAAAAGAGACATAGTTAATGTTATTTTTATTTATTGTTAAAGAAAAATGAGACGAAGATTAGTTGGTGTTTTAATGATGGCTGCTTGCCTGGGGAATGCCCAGGCGCAGCTCCATCTGAAAGCCAACGTCCAGAACAACCATCTGTGGCGTGGCATGGAAGTTTCCGATGGCATCGTTCTCCTTACAGACCTAAGTTATACGATGGCCAACGACCACGTTACCGTGGGACTTTGGGGCGGCTGCAACTCGGAAGGCTCCTACAAGGAGTTTAATCATTATCTGAATCTGAAAGTTGGCGGTTGGGGATTAGCCCTATGGGACACCTACAACTTCTCGCCTGGTGCTACATATAATAACAAAGAATACTGGAACTACTCTGCTCATACCACGGGGCGTTTCCTCGATGCTACTTTGAGCTATCGATTTCAGGAAGAGAAGTTTCCGCTGCTCCTGAACTGGTCAACAGTAGTCTTCGGACGTGACCGCAACAGCGACAACACCGAGCAGAAATATTCTACCTTCGTTTATGCAGAATATCCTGTCTATCAGAAAGACGGCTGGAAAGTAGATGCTGGAGTTGGTGGAGCCTTCGCATTGAACAGAGCTGGCGAGGATGCCCACTTCTTCGGAACCACAGCAGGTATCGTTCACGTATCGCTGCAAGCATCCCACGACCTCAAACTCGGCAACTACACCATACCGGTATATGTCAAGGGTATGTGGAATCCACAGAGCAACCAAAGCTATTTCCAGATTGGAGCAGAAGTCATCCGCTTCTAAATCTTCAGTGCTACAGAAAAAATATCATAACAATCATCTAAACACAAATTTATTATGAACATCAAAGATTTTACAACAGGCGTGCAGCACATTGGCATTCCTACCAACGACATCAACAAGACTATTGAGTTTTATCATGCCCTGGGCTTCGAAACTGCCCTCCGCACAGTAAACGGCAATGAGGAAGTAGCCTTTCTCCTGCTCCACAACCTCATCATTGAGACCTACCAGACCCATCAGGCTAAAATGGAATATGGAGCCATCGACCACATCGCTATAGATGTAAAGAACATTGAAGAACTCTTCAATGTTGTAAAGGAAGCAGGAACCTTCAAGATGCTGGATCAGCAAGTCAACGGTCTGCCTTTCTGGGAACATGGTGTAAAGTTCTTCACCATTGAAGGACCCAATAAGGAGAAAATAGAATTCTGCGAAAAACTATAAACCATAGCTAAGAAAAAAGCGGAACCTCGCCATGAGGAAATCATGGCAAGGTTTCGGGATATAGCCAAGGATATGACTCCCATGCTTATAGCCAGCCATTCATGTTTGATTTCAAAAAACTGCAAAAGTCATAAATGCGAATTTAAGAAATAACTCAACTTTCGCAAATGGGGAAGTTAAAGAAGTTAGAGAAGTTAAAGCTATATGCTTTACAGATAGATATTCAACCAAAAAGGCTGTTGACTATAACTTCTAACGACCGAAGGGAGTGATAACTTCTTTAACTTCTATAACTTCCGTACATACGAAACTTCAGTAAAAAGGTATGTACATTTCCATTTCTGTATATTTTTATATACACTACAAATTATATTCTTACAAGTATCAGAGCCACATTTAATATGCCACATAGTAGGTAACTATCATCATGGCTATGGCCTTGGCTATCGTAAGGTAAAACTCTATAATGGCAGAGTCATCCCAATAAGCTATTACAACAAAGCCAAAGCAATATATGATATAGGTTTTAAAAGCAAATATCATCATTTGGCAAAACCTATCCTTTTCTGATCTCTTAAATCTTTGAAACAGAAAAGCCACAACAGGTGGTATAACCAATGCGTAGCCTATAAATTCCGTAATGTCATAAGCCCACAAACTTGTATTAGCCATGTGGTAATTAAAAGGATATATACAGGCGATTCTGCTACCTGCTTCAGCCGTTTGCCTACTTGCGATAATCAACAAACTTAGGTTAAGGAATAACCATATACTCCAAACCCTCCACACTAATTTTCTATTGAAAATCATATTGTTTTGTTTTTTCGAGTTTCATATAATGCTTATTATTCATTCTATTAATCCTTTTATAGTAACCATGAAAACTTACCCAATTAATGATAGTCAAAAAAACTTTTTCTAACATATTCCGTAATGATAATTGAAATTAAAGATGAAAAGAAAATTATTATCAAATTTTCATGATTAAAATCAAATAAAGCATATGCAATAGTTGTAATAACAATTGCTACGAAAAGAATTGAAACAATATAAATTATTTTTTTCATGCTGATGACTTTATTATAAAACGATGGTGCAAAGATATAAAAATCAGCGAACCTGCCATCCTTATATTAACTCAACTTCCCCATTTGTGAAAATAGAGTTATTGCTTGTGGTCTTTCTGAGAAGAATATTCATAATAGAAGTCGAGTAATTGAAACGCCAAAATAATGGTCCACAGCAGCAGGCTATCATAAACGGAATAGTATATGATAAATCCTATCAATGAAATCATCACATTATAGATACTGTCTTCGCGAGTATGCTCAAATACCTTCATCACACTATCGGAAATCCAGCACCAGACAAAGCAAACCAAAGGTATTGCCAAGGCTATGACTCCCATGCTTATAGCCAGCCATTCATGTTTGATTGCAGGAAAAACAGCAAAAATCATGAATGCGAATTTAAGTAAATAAGGTATGTACTTTTTCATTTCTGTATATTTTTATAACACTACAAATTATATTCTTACAAGTATCAGAGCCACATTTAGTTGCCCATATTTTCTATATCTGAAATCTCTCTTATCTTGATGCTGCTATGTAAGAACAGCAAAACATCAAATGACATGGCAAATTTAGACAAAATTTACGAAAAAAACAAACAAAAACTGTTTTTGTTGATAGTTTTGTTTAATTTCCAAGTTCCAATTGATTCTTTACCAGCTGAAAATATGCACCTCTTTTTAGCGTTAGAGTATCGTGGGTTCCCGTTTCCACGACCTTACCATGATCTATTACAACTATTTGGTCTGCATTCTTTACCGTGCTAAGACGATGAGCAACAATAACCACAGTCTTTCCTTTATAAAAACGATCAAGGTTTTCTACAATCTTTCGCTCATTATTGGCATCAAGCGAATTGGTCGCCTCATCCAAAAAAATATATTCTGGGTTCTTATATACAGCCCTTGCTATCAGTATGCGTTGTTTTTGACCTTGGCTTAGTCCAATTCCATCTCTACCAATTTTTGTGTCGAATTTCAAAGGAAGCCCCATAACATAATCAAAGATACAGGAAATCTTTGCAGCTTCCAACAATCGTACTTGGTCTATTTCAGCATCATCCACGGCTATATTTCTGGCAATACTTTCCGAGAATATTACACCGTCTTGCATCACTACACCACATTGACGTCGCCACCACTGTTTGTTTACATCGTTGATGTTGGTACTACCTATACATATCCGTCCTTCAATGACTGAATAATACCCAAGGATTAGTTTGATAAGCGTTGTCTTTCCGCTTCCAGAAGCCCCGACTATGGCAGTTACTTTTCCTTGTGGTATCTGTATATCAACATGATCTATAGTCTTTGTTAAGACATGTGGATTATACTTAAATACCACATTCTGTATATTGATGCCTTTACTCTTTTGTTCTATTGAGGTGAGCAGTCCTGCTTTTCCGTTTTCATCTTCCATGCTATGTATTTCATTGATACGTTCCAGGCTTATCTTTACATCTTGTATGGAATAAAAGAAATCCATCAGCTGTTCCACGGGTGAGCAGAGTTGTCCTATTATATATTGCACGGCCAACATCATGCCCAGTGTCATATTCCCTTCTATAACAGCAGCAGCGGACATCACCGTGATGGCTATATTCTTGAGTTCGTTAATAAAAATACCCCCAGCTTCTTCTTGTTGTTGCAGTCGAAGTGATTTTTGTTGTATTTTGAATAAATCTTTCTGTATATGCTCCCACTCCTGACGTTTTCGTTGCTCACAATCTTGCAATTTTATTTCCTGCATCGACGTTATAAATTCGTAAGTACGATTGTTGTTGATGGCCTGTTGCTCAAACAATTCGTAATCTATCACTTTTCGACGTTTAAGAAACAAAGCAACCCATACTCCGTAAAGCATACTACCAATCAAAAAGGCCAAAAAGACGAGTTTGTCATATATTACAAGTACAACACTAAACACAATAAGCGTAAGCAACGAAAACACTATATTAAGTACATTTTGTGTCAAGAAGTTGTTTACCCTACCATGATCATTCATGCGTTGCATCAAGTCTCCCAGAAGCTTTGTATCAAAGAATGACATTGGCAACTTTAGCAACTTGATAAAGAAATCGCTGATGAGCGATATATTGATTTTCATGCTGATACGCAGCAATATCCACCTACGCAAGAAGTCGATGACTGTACGGCTTATTGTAAGCATGAGTTGTCCAAACAGGATAAGCAAAATAATATTGAGGTCTTGATGTTTGATACCCTTGTCAACAATAGCTTGAGTAAGGAAAGGCAACACCAATTGTATGATGCTTCCCAAAGCTAATCCGACGGCTATCATCCCGAAATATTTATAATAACGCCTAACATATCCATAGAGAAATCTAAAAGAATGAATTTCTTTTTCATTTGTTCCTGATGCATTTTTTGTATCATAGAAGTGAGAGGCTGGCTCCAACATCATGACCACTCCTTTTTCTACGCCTTTCGAATTAGTGCTCAACCAGTACTCTCTCATCTCTTCATTGGTATAGGCTGTCAATCCCTTTCCAGGGTCTGCAATGTAATATTTTCTACCTTTCTTTATTTTATACAGTACCACAAAATGCTTTTGATTCCAATGTAAAATCGCAGGCAGCGATATTTGGTCAAGTTCATTCATGCTTGCCTTGACACAGAGAGTCTTGAGCCCCAGTTTGTTGGCTGCATCATTAATGCCTAACAAGGACACACCCTCGTTAGTAGCAAAGCACAGCTTCGACAGAAAGTCGAGAGAAAACTTCCTGCCGAAATGTCTGCATATCATCTGCAGACAGGTTATGCCGCACTGCATACTGTCGTGCTGAAAAGTAATAGGAAATGACATTTTTACATATCAGGATTTCTGTCGTCAATCCTTAGCTTAGGATTTTTATAAAGAGTCCACGAAACGAGCAACCATGGCCTTAGGCTTTCACTCTTAAATCGCATCTTATTATTCATCGTATAACCAGGCATCTCGGTAATATTGGTCTGGCTCCTTGTTCCCCAATAATAAGGCATGGCTATGGATGCATAAAGCTGTTTGGTAATTTGCCAAGCCAGTTGAACATGGGCTTCTATTGGGTTGTGATATTCTGTATGGCTGATTGCCGTGTAACTTTTGTTCTGCCAGACGAAGGTAGAATAGAGGAAAAATTTTCCAAAATCCCAACGTACATGCCCATTGAGATCGACATACCCCTTGGCTGATTGACCATTATATTTATCCCAGTTATACTCAGCTGAGAAGGAAGCCTTAAACGACTTGGCACGATAGGAAATATAAGAACCTACATTAGTTCCAATATAAGTACCATTGTTTCGGAACGACTCTATCTGTATATTATTCTCAGTTCTAACATACGACTCTATCATTTTGTTATACCGATTATGACTACTATATACACGGATCATAAAGTCACCTATCGACTTGTCATACTTCAAGTCGATATTTTGTATCATGACAGGTACCAGATATGGATTTCCCTCTATCCGGTACCAAGGGTTGGTGGAAGTATTGTATGCTGTCAACTGACTGGTTTCGGGAAGGCGGTTGGTGAGATAATAACTTGCTCGTAATACTTGCTGATGAGGCAACTGCCACGTCAGGCTGGCCGAAGCTTTGGGACGCCAATGGGTAGTTTTGTCTGCATCCGTAGATATGCCCAGCAATTGTACACCAGCCGAGGCCATGTAGTATAACTTGCCTATTCCGTTGGCATACGATGCATAGGCAAAACTGTTCAACCGTTTTGTGTGCAACTCTTCGGTAGGTGTGGCTACATAGTTATAGTCTTTATCCATGGTATACTCCATGCTGGCACCCGAAGTTATGTTTCCATATTTCTTTTCACCACTGTCATAATCTATTGACACTTCATATTGGTCTCGTCTTGAGTCGAAATCTACCATGGTGGGTACGGTGTTGTCTGCATTCTCCTCCACATTCACCTGACAGGATTTTGCAAATCCATAATTATATTTGGCATACGATGCCAATATACTGTTATCCTTGAAAGAGTGTTCATAATAGAAAGACCCCAACATACCTCCGTCAGAGCTCGTTTCCGACTGATTGTTATGAAAAGGATTGTTTGTATTTTCAGTGATATAGCGACCATCAAAATGAGCCTTGTTTCTATTGTCGTTATTTAGTCCCTTGAATATAGCAGAAAAGTAATCGTTTGAATTTGGTGTCCACTTCAGCAACAGATAGCCCTCCTGAGTATCAGTCTTTTTCTTGACCTCACCATTTCGATTTTTAATAGCGCTTCCGTTGCTTTCGTTTACTTCATAACTTGTTTTGTCGTGGCGAAGATAGGTAAGACCAACATAGCCCGAGATTGCGAATTTTTTCTTTCCTACTTCAAAACGTCCAGCACCTAAACCATATCTTGAAGGAAAATCATGTCGTGTGCGAAGCTCTGAGAAAGAATACCAAGGCGTGTCCTTACGTAGTCGTATGTTAAGTATCTTGGTTACTCCCATTTGCAGATAACGTGCACTGACAACTTCTGAAAGTTCCACAGATTCTATACGTGAGGGGTCGATAGGTGCAATGCCCGAATTAAACAATTTGCCATCAACAAGAATAAGTGGACTGTCGCCATCGGCCGTCTGTACGGTCTGACCAGAAATATCTACTCTCAGCAAGGGTATTTCCGACAAGGCCTTAAATGGATTGCCACATTCCTTGGCGTTCTGCGAAAGAGTATATACTGTACCTGTAGCTGTGGTTTGGGGAATTTTCTTGGCAGTCACAGAAACCTCGTTAAGTTGGATGGATTGTTCGGTCATTACCAGTACAACCTTGCTTTCTTGTGTCACCTCCTTCGAAATACTTACAGGAGTGTATCCCACACAGGATGCCTGTATGCTGTAAATGCCAGCCGAAGGCACAGTAGCAGTAAAAACGCCTTTTGCGGTAATACCAAAGTCCACTATTGAGTCGCCGTACTGCACACTTACTTCAGCACGCTCAACGGCTTGTTGTTTGCTATCCTTTACAAATATCTGTAGATGAATTTGGGCAAATACACTGATATACGTCAGCAGAAGGCCAAGAGTTAACAATGAAACACGCTTACAAAAATTATTTTCCATATACTCTATCTCTTATCATTTTAATATTAAACTGCAGGAGAACAAACTCTGCCATATTAAAGCTTATATTTTCCAGAAAACATGGAATATCATCAGATTCTTCCATTTTCTTTTGGCATGGACCTCCACACATAGGTAATAACTTACATTTCTTACATTTATCCTGTAATTCAAAATTGTTTAAGTACGCTGTCTTTTCCCTGTTCCACATGATGTTTCCATTTTCCATATGTCCAAGAGCATGCTCATTGTCAAATTTTGGTATGGTAGTACATTTAAAAACATTTCCATCATAATTAATGACCGCTTCATTTTTTCTGTCACACAGGCAAACACCACCTTGACCATAATAGTCAACTACAAAATTGGCCTTAAAAAGTTTTTCCATTGTAGATAGAATCAATGATTGAGGAATGTTATCAACATCTACCTGCCAAACTTTTTTTAAAATTACTTTGGTTCTTTTTCTATCTACAGCCTGCAATTCTTCTAAGATAGAATCAAAGTCATTAAGGGTATCTTGATCAAAATTGATTCTTATTGCAATATACGACCGCTTGATATGGTCTAAAATATTATGTATATTTTTTACTGTTGCGGAAAAAGCATCAAATGAAGAAGATTTTGGATGCTTTGTCTTATTATGCTGTTCTCTATTTCCATCAAGAGTAATTTGGAAAAAGCATCTGTAGTCTTTTAAAAAATTTATTGCCGTCTGAGTACAAAGTGTCCCGTTTGTGGTAAAGTCTATAATAAAATTTATATTATTGGCTTTGCAAAAGTCATCGGCTTTAGCCACTATCTTTTTTATTACATAAAATCTAAGGAAAGGCTCTCCACCAAAAAAAGACAACTTGAGAGTTGAAAAAGGTTGTTCCTTATAGTGTGACTCTATGTTTTTAGCAACAGCTTCTATTGTTTCTTCACTCATCACACTTTTAGGTATTTTATTTTCATAGCAATACCAACATGACAGATTACAATCTAATGTTGGATTAATAATGAGTTGGTACATACTTGTATCTTCAAAATCCCTTTTACGCTGGGCCTGTATCTCTACAAATTCATCAGCATCCTCAGATACAAGAAATTTTCCTTTTTCCAATCGTTCGTATACTTGCGGATATATTTGTTTTATTTGTTCCAAATTGTCTGCATCATATAATTTGAACACATCTTCAGACAGCAAAATATGTGTTTCGTTGCATAAGTTAGAGCAAAGATATACTTTGGGAGCTACTTTTTGGCTCAACTGATAAAAAGATTTTCTTACATTCATCGATGCTTACATTTTAAAAAATCTGGAAATACAGTAATTATTATAAATAACTGTATTTCCAAGATTATATTGTGTTGTGTATTTTTTTCTGTATAATTAGCGTCGTATTATATGACAAACAGATCTATTATTGACACTTGCACAGTTGACACCGTTATTAATGGAAGAACAATTTGTTCCATCATTGATGGTATCACAATTACTACCATGGTTTATAACATTACAATGTAACCCATTGTTTAACGATTCATTTAAATCAACACCGCCAAAGTTTTCTCCTCCGAACAACATTGACATTCCATTTTTAGAGACTTGCTCTAACAGTTCATTTGGGATGTTGACTAATCCCATTGAGTTTTTTACTTTTTGTACCATAATTATAACATTTTTTGTATTTGTTATATAGGCAGACTTTCTGCCTCTCTTTTTATATTTCTACATCACCTTGATAACTGACACTACCATTGGTAATGGCGAGTTCATATACTCCACTAATTACTTGGGGAATAAAAAGTGTTGTGCCCGTTATATAATAGGTATAACTCTCTTCCTCGTTTGAAAGTGTGAGCATATAACCTACTACATTTTCTGGTAAAGTAACGACATTAGCTGTAATGTCAATACAGAGTGGTCTTGCAGGAGCCTTACTTCCTGTATTATTTCTTTGCCCTACATAAATAACTGTACGCACTAAACTATAAGACTCTGCTTTACTTTGGAGCGGGCAAATGAGCATAGCACTCCCAATTAAAAATAAATAAAAAACTTTTTTCATGTTGATGACTTTATTTTAAAAAACGATGGTGCAAAGATAATCTGATCTTTCTGAAAAATTATAAAGAATAGGCTATGAAAAATTCACAGGAATTCACAAAGGTCCTATAAGTCACTATAAAACAAATAATTATAAAAACTTCACAAAATCAACAAGAATAGATTTATCATAAAATTTTGAAGTCTAAATCTTCCTGAAAGAAAAATAACCACATCAATTTGCATTTTTCCGATAATTATATTATCTTTGCATAAGATAGGCTGCATCTCAACAAAACATTCAAGCAAGCTTGATGATTCTGCCTTCGGTTTGCACTATCTTTGCATAAGATAAATATATAGAAAAAATGAAAAAACTTCCGTTAGTACTTTTAGCAATTGTGTCCTTATTTGTGCTTGCTGGTTGTCATGGTGACAAGCAATATGATGACTTGTTGCAGCAAGCTGACAGCATCATGAACATAAATGATGATTCGGCAAAAGTTGCTATCAAACTATTGGATAAGGTCAAGCCGCAACTAAATGACTTTTCTAAAGCCCAACGTATGCGTTATCAGTTGCTCTATCATAAGGCGATGAATAAAGCAGACATTTCGTTTTCCTCAGATAGCATCATGAAAAATGTGGTAGCATATTACGAAAAACATGGTACATCCAATGAACGTATGCTTGCCTACTATCTGCTTGGTTGTGTATATCGAGATATACATGAAGCTCCTATGGCATTAGAGTATTATAACAAAGCAACGGAGCAAGCTGATACTACCAGTAAAGATTGTGATTATGCGACATTGTGCAGGATTTATGGACAGATGGGGATATTGTTTGAAAAACAATTCTTGCCATATCAAGAATTAGGTGCTTTAGACAAAGCTGTAAAATATGCATACTCTGCAAAAGACACATTGAATGCATTAAGATATTATCAAAACAAGAACAGTGCATATGATTTTCTTGGTAAAAAAGATTCTGCAATGATAATTAACCTTAAAGCTGCCAATCTTTTTAGAAAACACGGCTACGACTATGATGCTAATATTGCATTTGGATGCAACTATATATATTATATAGACAACAAAAACTACCCAAAAGCCAAAGAAGCATTTGAGGCATACCAATCAACTAATTATCAAGGAAATACCAACTATGATGATTCTAAAGCATTTTTGCTTTACGAAAAAGGGTTGTATTATATGTTTATGAACAACTTAAATATTGCATATACATGTCTTCAACAAAGCTTAAAACTTAGCAAATCTTACAGCAACAAATGTGCAGCCACAAAAGGATTGGCAAAATATTACACAAAAACAAATCATTCAGCTTTAGCTGCAAAGTATGCCTTATTGAGTTCTGAATATAATGATTCCTCACTCTATGAGTTGAGAGAATCGCAGTTGCAACAAATGCAGGCTATGTATGACTATAGCAGAAATCAAAAACTGGCTAAAGAAGCAGAATATAAGGCAAAGCAAAGACTAAATACAATATACCTTATTATTATAAGCAGTTGCTTGATTTTATTATCGGCTGTTTATATCTACAGAAAAAACATCAGGAAGAGAAACCATAAGCTATTGGTGGCTCAACGCCTATACAAAGCCAGCATTCTGAAATTGCAAACTACAAAGACTGAACTGGCTCATCTGAAAAACTTGAACGAAACAAAAATAGCGGCTCTCATCAAAGAAAAAGAGGCTGTCATAGAAAATCTCCAAAAAGAAATTAATCAATACGAAAGCATTCATTCCGGACGTAATCTTGTCGAGATAAACAAACAACTGATGGATACATTTGTGTATAAGAAACTGGCTTATATAGAATGTCATCCGCAAGAGAAAATCACTGACGAAACCTGGGACAACTTAGAAGAAACCCTTGAGGGAATGATTCCATCTTTGGCAAATATCAAATTGAAACTAAGCAAAAAGGAATATCGTATTTGCCTGCTGACAAGACTGCACTTCTCCCCCTCTGCCATCAGTTGCTTCATGCAATGCAACTTGCCCGACATTTCCATGTCGCGTAAACGTATGCTGTCGAAACTGTGTGAAAAGGACGGAAAACCCAAAGAGCTGGATGAATATATCCAACATTTGATGTAACTCAACTTTCGCAAGATATACATTGACAAAAACGAGAATACTCCCGACGTTCGAACAGACTTACGTTTTTGAAGGGTGATGAAGGGTGGAAGTGTACCCTTCACCCTCTGAACCCCCGATAAACACAGGGGATTCCGAGGGATAGATGAAGGGTTTTGAAGAGGCCTTCCGACTTTTTCTAATTCTTTATTTCAATATCTTCCTTTACGTTATTGCGTATCTTGGTGAGGAAAGCCTTCATGCGACCGGCATCCTTATGGTCGATGATATCGATCAGCTCGGCAAGCTCCTCACGAATCTGACTCAACTGTCCTGAAGTATAGGGGTTGAAGAGAACTTCTTGCAACAGATAGTCGTCCTCGTTGAGTACGCCCTTGGCTATGTTCATGTGACGCTTGAAGGTAGTACCCGGAGCATCCTGATGCTTCATCACAGCAGCAAAAACGAAAGTGCTGGCAAAAGGAATACTCAGCGAGTAAGCCACGGTCTGGTCGTGCTCGTCGAAGGTGTACTCGTGCATGTTGAGCCCCAACTGCTGGTACAGATCCTTGAAGAATATCTTGCCCATATAGTCGCCTTCCTTGATGATGACGGCATTCTCCTCTGACAACTGATTCAGATTGGCAAAGGTAGGACCAAACATCGGGTGCGTGCTGACAAAACGGAAACCACTCTTCGTATAAAACTCGTGCAGGCCTGTCTTCACACTGGCAATATCGCTGATGATACAGTCCTTGGGCAACCAGGGCAACACCTCCTCAAAGGCAGGCAAGGTGTACTTCACCGTCACGGCATTGATGACGAGCTCGGGTTTGAACTCGGCTATCTCCTCCAACTTGGTGAAGCGCAGACAGTTGTAGGTAAAGCGCAACCGCTTGGCATCCTTCTCGTATACGGCCACCTCGTGGTCGAAGCTGAGCAGGTCGATGAAGAAACTTCCCATCTTGCCTGCTCCCATTATCAATATTTTCATATCTCTTTATGATTGAAGAACGAAGCGTATGAATTACTTCTGGTTCAGGATTTCCAACTGCTGGCGAACACTCTCCTCGTGGATGTGCTCGAATATCTGGGCAGCAAACTCTGGACTCATGCCACAGAGTGAAGCCTGAGCAGCACGCTTGTCGAGAATCTCGTTGTAGCGGTTGGTCTGCAGAACTGTCATATTGTGCTCCTTCTTGTATGTACCAATCTCACGGCACACACGCATGCGCTTTGCCAAAAGCTCCATCAACTGATTGTCCAGTTCGTCGATCTGTCCACGCAACTGATGCAGTCCCTCTGTAGAGTAGTGCTCATCGCGAACGACAAGCAGACTGAGAATGTAGTCGAGCACATCGGGAGTAACCTGCTGCTTGGCATCGCTCCATGCATCGTCAGGACTGCAGTGGCTCTCGACGATAAGACCATCAAAACCGAGATCCATAGCCTGCTGACACAATGGTGCTATCAAGTCGCGACGTCCACCGATGTGGCTTGGGTCGCAGACGATAGGCAACTGAGGAATGCGGCGATGCAGTTCGATAGGAATCTGCCACATAGGCAGGTTGCGATAGATCTTCTTGTCGAAGCTTGAGAAACCACGATGGATGGCTCCCAATCGCTTGATACCTGCCTGATTGATACGCTGCAAGGCTCCTATCCAAAGTTCCAGGTCGGGATTGACAGGGTTCTTGACCAACACAGGCACATCGACACCTTTCAGACTGTCGGCCAATGCCTGCATGGCGAATGGGTTGGCAGAAGTGCGGGCACCTATCCACAGCACATCGATGCCATACTTAAGAGCCAGCTCCACATGCTCGGGTGTTGCCACCTCGGTAGCTGTCAGCATGCCGGTCTCCTCCTTTACCTGCTTCATCCAGGGAAGAGCAGTCTCGCCATTTCCCTCGAAGCCTCCTGGCTTGGTACGTGGCTTCCACACACCTGCACGGAACATGTGGCATCCCTTTTCAGCCAACTGCTTGGCGGTTGTCATAACTTGTTCCTCGGTTTCGGCAGAACATGGTCCTGCTATTACGATGGGACGTTCCTGATCACTGGGAAGACGTAAAGGTTCTAATTCTAATTCCATATCTTAATCTTTTATATTTTTTAATGTGAATGTTTTCTGTTTACTTATTTTTTATAAGGTGAAGACTCTATGCGAAGAGCTTCTTGATGCGCTGCAAGGCTTCCTTCATCTTGTCGTCCTTGGCACACAGGCTGATGCGTACATAACGCTTGCCGTTGCTTCCGAAGATAAAGCCTGGGGTAATGAACACCCGTGCCTCGTGGAGCACTTTCTCAGTCAGGTCTTCCACATCGGCATAGCTCTCAGGTATCTTACCCCAAAGGAACATGCCCACCTGCTTGGGGTCGTAGGTACAGCCCATCACGTCCATAATCTGTTCGGCAATGTCGCGACGACGACGATAGTTGACGATGTTGTTCTCACGATGCCATTCATCGCTGTTACCTATCATGGCCTCGGCAGCAGCTAATTGTATGCCTCGGAACGAGCCATTGTCGATATTGCTCTTCACCTTGAGAATCCACGAGATGAAAGTCTTGTTGCTCGAAATCATTGCCACACGCCATCCGGGCATATTATGACTCTTGCTCAGCGAGTTGAATTCGATACAGCAGTCTTTTGCTCCCGGCACCTGCATGATGCTCATGGGGTGCTCATTGAGGATGAGTGAGTAAGGATTGTCGTTCACTACAACGATATTGTGCTTCTTGGCAAACTCTACCAGTCGCTCGTAAGTCTCCATGCGGGCATTGCCTCCTGTAGGCATATTGGGATAGTTGGTCCACATCAGCTTGACATGACTCAGGTCCATCTTCTCCAAGGCTTCGAAGTCGGGCTGCCATCCATTGTCTTCTCTGAGATCATAATAAGTTATCTTGGTACCCAAAATCTTATTGATGGCAGTATAGGTAGGATAGCCAGGATTAGGAATCAGCACCTCGTCGCCAGGATTGCAGAAAGCCAGGGTAACGTGCAGGATGCCTTCCTTGCTGCCTATCAGCGGCTGTATCTCTGTAGCCCAGTCGAGGTCTACATCGTACCATCTCTTATAGAATTCTGCCATTGCCTTTCGCAGTTCTGGAATGCCCACTGTGGGCTGATATCCATGTGTGTCGGACTTCTGAGCCACTTCGCAGAGCTTGTCGATGGTCTGCTTTGACGGTGGCATATCTGGACTTCCGATGGCAAGGCTGATGATGTCCTTTCCCTCAGCATTCAACTGAGCTACTTCTTTCAGTTTGCGGCTGAAGTAGTATTCCTGTATCTCGGTTACTCTATTGGCTGGCTGTATCATTGTATCTAATGTTTTAATTTTTAATATTCAATGTTTTGTTTTGAATGTAAAGTATAATCGGCAGCAAGGCTCTTTTTACTTTTTTACCTTTTTACTTTTTTACTTTTATAACTTTTTTCAACTCCTACTCTCTTTCCTCGTACTCGCCGAGAACCTTGATTTTCTTCACCAGTGGTGTGATGGCATCAATACTCTGGCGGTATCGGGTAAGGTTGTCGAAGGTGAGGTCTACATAGAAGAGATATTCCCACTCATGTCCGATGACGGGCAGCGACTGAATCTTGGTCAGGTTCACATCGTAGAAGCTCAGGATGGTAAGCACTTTGGAGAGCGATCCCTTGTCGTGGGAAAGGCTGAAGACGATGCTTGCCTTGTTGGCCTTCTCAATGGGTCGAAGGAGAGCTGCCTTCTGCGGATTGCTCACCACGAGGAAACGCGTGTAGTTGTGCGGATTGTCGTGGATGCCTTCTTGCAGCACCTTCATACCATACATCTCGGCTGCATAAATTGAGCAGATGGCAGCCCATCCCCTTACCTGATGCTTGGCAATAAAGGCAGCCGAACCTGCGGTATCTTCAGCCTCTACAGCTTTCAGGTCGGGATGATTGGCGAGGAATCTGCCACACTGCATCAATGCCACAGGATGGGAATGAACCTCCTGAAGTGTACTCCAGTCATCATCGGGCAAACAGCAGATGCTGTGCTCTATATGGAGTCGGTGCTCGCCTACTACTGTCGTTCCACTTTGGCGCAGAAGCTCATAGTTGTGGAGCAGACTGCCCGCTATGGTATTCTCGATGGCTACGATGCCGATGACTGTAGGATCGCGCTTGATGTTTTCGAACACCTCCTCGAAGGTGGCACAACAAATCAGTTCCACCTGTTCGTCACCGAAATATTGATGGGCAGCTATGTCATGAAACGACCCCAACTCGCCTTGTATTGCTATTCTCTTCATCTATATTGTTTGTATCTGTTATGAAAAACGGTCCTCACTCTCCAAGGAGCGGGACCGTTTCGATAGATTTCTTAATCTTAATATCCTAAGTTGAAATTATACGCAACTTCCCGCTTTACAATTGCTTGCAAAGTAAAAATAAAAGCTATAAAAGTATGCGTTAAACTTCTTCATTGTTCTTTCTTTTATTTATTGTCTACTACAATGGGGTATTCCCTCAATTGTGTTATACGATTGCAAAAGTAGCATTTTTATTTGTATCCACCAAACAAATTGACAGATTTTTTACACAAAACCTTGCAATTTATTGTTTTCGCGCATAAAGATGCTTATATTTTCCAAGATTTTCTGCTCTATGGAAATTCTACAGGAAGCCCTCATCTGCCAACGAAGCCGCCTTCATATGACATCGAAGCCGCCTTCATCTGACAACGAAGCCTATTGCGTTTGCCAACGAAGCCTATTGCGTTTTTCCACCCTATATACCTTATTATATATATTGTCTATTTTTTGACTTCTGTAGCTTTGATGATAACAACATCCTGCAGAGGACGGTCATTATTGCTTTTGTCGGTCTCCACATTCTGGATTTTCTCTACCACATCCAGTCCTTCAAGCACTTCACCAAAGACTGTGTAGCCACCATCAAGATGGGGCACCCCGCCATATTTCACATATCCAGCCTGCACCTGCTCATTGGGAATGGCGTACACCTTGTCCTCGCCTTTCATCTTCTGCACCAGATATTCCATCTGCCGTGCTGAGAAATTGCGTCCCCAGGTGATGTAGAAATCGCAAGGTGCCGAAGCTTTCTGTGGATTCACGTCATCGCCCTCACGGGCAGCACAGAGCTGTCCGCGCTTGTGATAATATTTGGGATAACGTATCTCGGCAGGCACAGTGTAGGCTGTATCGAAGCGCTCCACCTTGCCGGGCGTCACCTTTCGTGTGCCAGGATCGCCGCCCTGAATCATAAAGTTCTTGATGACTCTCTGAAAGATGCAACCATCATAATAGCCCATCCTCACCCACTTCAGGAAATTGTCTCGATGAAGAGGTGTATCGTTGTAAAGCGCCACGCGGATATTGCCCATGTTTGTTTCTATCAGCACCTCTGGACAGGTGGCATCCTGATGGAAAGCGGCCGTATCGGGTACGACATTATCGGTCTGCGCACAAGCCATCAGAGGCAGAAGCAGACAGTACATTATAAACAAAAAAGTTCTTCTCATATTCATACTTTTTATTATTACAAGACAAAGGTAATGCTTTTTTAACCAAAACATTCCTATTTATTGTTTTTTAATATAAACATCTGATCGTTTTCGTCTAAAAAGTTGTAAGTTTGTACGTGAATAACAAGAATATCAGGCTCACGAAAGCCTAAAAAGTTGAATCATTATGAAAAGTAAAATAGCATATTTCTTCATGCTCATCCTCTGCTGTACTTCTGTTCATGCACAGCAGGTTCATCTCGGTCCGCTCCACAGTAGCGACAATCCACGTGAAGACTGGCTGTTGCCAGGCGACACCATCTTCCAGGCCGAACAGCCTCTCATATACAAGGGTAAGCCGGTAAAGAATACCCAATACTCCGTTGCCAAGAAAAGTTTGATGGCTTTGGCTCCATTCCAGGATACAGACAGCAAATCGATGTATGCTGGCGACAGGTCGGTGTATGCTGGCGACAGCAGTTTCTTCTACAATCCCGTCAGCATGATGCCCTTCAGTACGTATGGTTACGGACTGCACCGGGGACTGAACGTATCGCTCGACCTTTCTGCCTTTGCCACCTTTGGCAAGAACCTGCCACACAAGGGCGGTTTCTCGCAGAACATCAACGCCACCTATCTGGCTCCGCTCACCAAGGACGGCAAGTTGTGGATAGCAGGCGGTGGCTATTTCAACAACACCTTCTGGGGAAGCGACAGCTATCGTGATGTAGGCCTGTACGCCATCCTTGGCTATCGGTTCAATGAGCACTGGGAAGCCTACGTTTACGGCCAACTGAGCGTGAACAACAATTACAGCCGATACGGCAATCTCTATAGAGGTTATCCCTATTATGGATGGGGTTGGCCTGCAACAGGTGTCATGCCGTTGGGCTATGGCATGGGGGCAGCCGGTGCCAATGTACTGGGAGCAGGAGTGAAATACAATGTCAACAAGAATTTCTCTATCGGACTGAACGTAGAAGGCATCTGGTACAACAACAAGACTCCAGTCTACTTCGACCAATACAATTATCCCGGCAGGACTGATTAACATCGGATGCTTATCGCATCAAGTCAAATCGTGAACGTCCGTATTAAATGAGGAAGTTAAAGAGTTAAGACAGAAAAAGGGGCAACAGTTTCAGTTGTCCCTTATTCTTTTTATGCATCAATCCTGTTGTTGCCTTATCCATAACAATGCCCTCCTAAGGACATGGAATGGCTGCAGCTGACCAGAAAAGCATTATTCATTGACCAGTATCTGGACGATACGCTCGGCAGATCTTCCGTCCCATCTGTCGGGAATGCCCGCTTTCTTCCATTCGCCTCTCAGCAAGACCTTCGTCATCAGTACAAGACGGTCAACATCCTCGCCCACCAGCACATTGGTACCGATCTTCACGGTCTCGATATGCTCGGTATAGCTATTGAGCGTGATACAAGGCACACCGTTGAAGGTGGCTTCTTCTGCCACATTTCCTGAGTCGGTAACGATGCCCATGGCGTGAGCTGTGAGATAGCTGAAATCCAAATAGCCCTGAGCCTCTATCAGCATGATACCCTCCAAGCCCATAGCCTCTACCTCCTGGCGAGCCTTGCCACGAAGCGGAGCCACTACAGGCACACCAGCCTCATGAGCAGAGGAAACCACGGCAGACACTAAGCTGCGCATCTCCTCGCTATTATTGATGATGGCCTTACGGTTGAGTGTCAGCACGATGTACTGTCCCTCCTTCAGTTGCTTGTCGTCCATCAGCTGTGGACGCTTCATGCGCTGCTGCAGAAAACGGATATTATCGATGAGCACATTGCCCACCATATAGACCTTGGAAAGCTCGGCGCCCTCCTTGTTGACGATGCTGTTGTTGGAAATACCCGCAGTAAAGAGGATATCAGATAGTCCGTCGATAACCAGTCGGTTGATTTCCTTGGGCATAGTGATGTCGAAGCTACGGGTGCCTGCGGCAATATGTGCCAACAGAATGCCTTGCTTCTTGGTAACGATGGCTGCAGCCATGGTAGAGGCAAGGTCGTCGACCACTATAACCACATCCGTAGGATTCTGCTGCAGATAAAGCTCGAACTTAGACATGACCTGTCCTGTGAGTTCGTTGAGATTCTCGCAGTCCACACCTAAATAGATATCAGGACGACTTATCTCCAAGTCGTCGAAGAGAGAGTCCTCGAGTGTAGGATCGTCCTCACAGCCGGCATAAACCAAGCTGTAGTTGATGGACTGTCCATTCTTTTGGGCGTTTACAATCGCTCTGATGACGGGTGCCACCTTGATAAAGTTGGGTCGTGCACCCGCCACAATACAGATATTCTTATTCATCGTTTCGTTTTTGATTATCCCTTAAAAAGATCCTTGATGCCGCCGATAGAGCCCATCAGGTTGGAAGCCTCGTAAGGCAGATATACAACCTTGTTGTCCTTACCCTGAGCCACATCCTGCATCATGGCGATGTATTTCTGTGCCAAGAGATAGTTGGCAGGATTGGTAGACTGTCCTACGGCATCTGTAATTTTCTGAATAGCAATAGCTTCTGCCTCAGCCTTGCGAATACGTGCAGTAGCCTCACCCTCAGCCTTGAGGATGGCCTGCTGCTTGACAGCCTCAGCCTTGTTGACGATAGCTGCCTTCTCACCTTCAGAAAGCAGGCGCTGTTTTTCCTTCTCACCCTCAGAAGCCAGAATAGTGGCACGCTTGTTACGCTCTGCCTGCATCTGTTTCTCCATGGCTCTGAGCACACTCTCAGGAGGAGTAATATCCTGCAACTCCACACGATTTACCTTGATACCCCACTTGTTGGTAGCATCGTCCAATACCGCACGCAACTTGGTATTGATGGTATCGCGCGAGGTCAAAGTCTGGTCCAGTTCCATCTCGCCGATGATGTTACGCAGGGTTGTCTGTGTAAGTTTCTCGATGGCATTGGGCAGGTTGTTGATTTCGTACACACTCTTGAAGGGGTCTACTATCTGGAAGTACAACAGAGCATTGATCTGCATCTGGATATTATCTTTTGTGATCACGTTCTGTCGGTCGAAATCATACACCTGTTCACGCAGGTCGATAGTGTTGGTGTACATATATCTTCCATTGCGCATAGCCACAATCTCCTTGGCACGGTCGATAAATGGTATAATGATGTTGATACCAGGTCTGAGGGTTGCATAGTAACGTCCCAGACGCTCTATAATCTTTGTCTCACTCTGAGGAATGATAACAATCGTTTTCTTTACGAAAATAAGGGCCAGCACAACGATGGCAGCCAATACATAAATTCCAATCATAATCGTTATGTTTTAGGGTTATTAATTATCTTACGATCTCCTCCACCTTCAAGATGATGGACTCTCTGCCCACGATTTTCACCTTGGCACCTTCGGCAATATCCTCAAGTGCAGAAGGAGCCTCAGCTTTCCAGTCGTCACCATCGAGTTTCACGCGACCATAACCGCCCTTTACGATGCACTGGCTTACCTCGCCTACCTGTCCCAACAAGGCATCGGCATTACTCACTCTGTCATCGGCACCATGCTTGATAATATGCAGCAGGTGCGGACGAATAAGCCAGATACTCAGCACGGAGCAAACCGCCCATACCACAATCTGCAACCAGAAGGGCAAGCCCATCCATGCAACTAAGATGCTGACAATGGCACCAATGGCAAAACACGTTACATAGAAATCGCCCGAAGACAACTCCATAATCAGGCACAGGAAGGTAATCACCGTCCAGAACAGCCAAAGGTTTTGTGAGATGTAATCTATCATATCTTTGAATTTTTAGTTAGTCATTCCTACAGCATTCATGCTAAGAGGTTGTCACGAAAGCACATTCTTGCGTCTGCCCGTGCTTTTGTCAGCTCATTCTCTCCCAAGCTTACCTTTTCTTTGTATTCTTGGCAGGATGATAATACTTGAGCGCTGTAGGCATTTCCTTTTGCAAAGCAGCTATTCGCTTGGCATCGGAAGGATGGTCGCTGAAGATGTCATTCTGGTTGGAACTGTTGCCCTGCGACATACGTTTCCAGAACGGAATGGCCTGCTGAGGATCGTAGCCTGCCATGGCAGCAAAGATAAGTCCCATATAGTCGGCCTCTGTCTCATTGTCGCGCGAATACTTCAAGTTGCGGAAAGAGAAATACTTTCCAGCCACGGCACTCGCCAAATCGCCTACACCGCTGCCTACAGCCTGATTGAGCACATTGCCCAGGATGTTGGTACCTACCTGTTGGTTTTGCTGCTTGGTAAGTTGCTCGGCACTGTGCTTTGCCACAGCATGAGCAATTTCATGTCCCAAGACGATGGCAAGAGCCGTCTCATTCTGTGTATAGGGCAACAAGCCTTCATACACCACAATTTTTCCACCAGGCATACAGAAGGCGTTGGCACTCTTGTCCTGCACGAGATTGAATTCCCATGCATAGTTTTTCACATCGTTGGCAAAGCCGTTCTGCTTCAGATAGGTTTCCACGGCTGTAGCCAGTTTGCGCCCTACCCTTTGCACCATGGCCGTATGTTGAGTATTGGTCGACTTCTTGGCAGTCGCCATATACTTGGTATATTCTTGGTTGGAGAGGCTGAGCACTTGCTCGTCTGACACCGAGATGCGATGTGTACGACCTGTAAGAGGCACGGTCTGCGTGGTTCCGCATGATGTCATCATCATCAAAGCCACCATGGCTCCAAGAGCCATTCTTTTAATACTTTTCATAATCTCCCTTTTTGAGTTATTTGTTCATACTGCAAAAATAGTATTTATTCGGCAAACGACCAAACAAATAATGTTATTTCTTAGCAAATTTTCTATATCTGCAGCAGATATTGCCCACGATAACAGATAAGTATAAAGGATAAGTTCTCAGGCATTCCTACCTATTTTGTTGTAAACAAGAAAGGAAAGATAACCTATCAGAAGACAAGCTTTCCTGGAGTGAAAACGTTAAGGGAGCAACTGGTATCTGTCATGCGTTAACATTCGGTCCAGAACAGTTGAGATACCGTTTATGTATGGTTGAAATTGCCCTTTCTGGCAGTTTCAACCATACAGATCGAATTATTTAACAGGTACAAAACAACTAACGTCGCCCCACTGATTTTTCATAACGAGCGTATCCTTGCGAAATGAGATGTGTTGTACGATAGTGTTCCCCCAATAGTCTAGGGACATACTATCACCTGCAAACTGATAAGGTATTGCCACAATAGGATATTCATCTACATAACACAAACTATCCTTATCAATTTTTAACACAGTAACCTCATCACCACTTGGCGCCCAAAAACCAAATAATCGGGATTGCAGACTCTGTTGAGGCGAAGAGGCCATACAAGACAGCATAATAAAAGCTGCTGTTGCTATAAAACATAATTTTTTCATATTTTCTGTTCCTGCTTTAGTTTTCATTCCACCATATAATGCTGATTATACCTGCACAAATTGCGCCAATGAAAAATATAGAAGAAATAACATGCCAAACGGCATTATTCTTATGTCTTTCAAATTTATGGACACCGCCTATTAGGCCAGTATTCGATTATTCTAATTGATCTTCTAGGACAAAGGAAAATAAAGGCCTATCACAAGAATGATTTTTAAAAGTCCTTATGTAAGATTCAGATTTATTACAACTATTTTGCACGTAATCATAAAATGACTCATTTGGAGTCCTATCATAATACCAATTATCATCTGAGTTCTCTATAGTAGAATTATTCATACTATATACATCACCACCTAAGATTGGAATCACTAAAAATTTGCATATTTGCACTATTTTAAGCGCTTCTTGGTATGGAAAAGCATAGCCTTCAATACCTAAATTTTTCAAGGAATAATATTCAGAAATATCATTATCTTGAATAATTGAAATTATATCATTTTGTTTCATTTTATGGGTCTAAATAATATAAGCCGCCGACCTGCAAGGAGTGCCCAAAAATCGTCCGACTTTTGGGCACTCTGTGCACACCGCATGGGCAATAAATGCCCGTCGCTTGGTCTGTTGATGCCCACCCATTGGTCCCTGAGTGCCCGTCGCTTGGTCCCTGAGTGCCCACTTGACGGGTAAGACAGATCAAACTGTTAACTGTTGACACTGTTAACCTCGTTTGCTTTCCGCTCTTTTTTATTTTAGTAATTTCTCAGTTAGTAATTCAAAAAACACTAACTTGGAAAAGCAACTCTCATCAGAAAAGGTCGTATTTATTCTATCTTGAACAAATCGTCCAATACAACACTTGCTTGCACAGAATATTGATTAATGCCAGGCGCAACACCTTGGGTTGTGACAAGCACCAGATGCACCGCTTTCTTTGTTTTGCTTACTTGTTGGAAGACAGCACGCTTCCGAGTCATCTCCTGCGCATATTGCGAAGAAATGGAATATTCGGCATCAGAATACTTCATCTCGCAAAGGTCGATGATGCCATCGTTTCGGTCTATCAGCATATCTACCTGTACTCCTCCGTATCCCTTCTCTTCATTCGGCTGACATCGCCAAGAATAAACGCCAGTAAGCACGCCGCTGATTCCTAATTTCATCTTTATCTGTTCCACATGCGCAAAGCATACTCTTTCGAAGGCCAAACCACACCATGTATTGTACTTCGGCATCCCATGAATAGCCTGCCAATAGTTCGCCATATTCTGGTTTCCCTTCACAAACTCGAAATAGAACAAGGTAAAAGGGTCTATCAGTTGATACAAGGCATCCTTCGTCTTCTTTCCCAAGGCATTGTACTTGCGGATGAAGCCACACCACTCTAGGTCTCCGAGGAGGGAAGAAAAGAAACCACTAGATTCCACTTTTAGAACAGCCGCTAAAGTTTCTCGTGTCAATCCCATCTTCTTATCTGCCAAAGCTGTAACTATATTAATATAAGGTTGAGGACTAGAAAACAAAGAGGCATAAAGCATCTGAAACTCATCATGCAAGTCGCCATCAGATGAAAACACCAAACGGTCTATTTCCTGCGCCACACTTTGTCCTGGTTGCAAAAGACTCCAATAATACGGCACACCACCAAACACCATATAAGTTTCCAAGACCTGCATTCGGCTTAAAGCTAAATGCTGAGCCTCAGCCATCTTTTCACATAGTCCTAAGTTAAATGGTTGCAAAGCTATACGATGTGACAACCGATTATGAAGTCCACCTTTATTCTTCAATATCTTCTTAACCATCCAAGCCGTGGCACTTCCGCACACAACAAATACGATGTCCTTGCGAGCCGATGCCCAACCATTCCAAAAAGCCTCCAACTCAGAAAGCAGACCACTTCTCGGTGAATCCATCCAAGGCAACTCATCGAAAAATATCACTTTCTTACCTTCTGGCAATCCATCTATATACCTCTCTAGTTCGAAGAAAGCATCTATCCAACTACCTAACTGTGGCACGTTTTTTAATCCGTGGCTCATCAGAGTTTTTCTAAATCGAGCCAATTGCTTACGAGGAGTTGTATTAGCAGCACCTGTAAACTGGAAGGCAAAACGATAGTTGTAAGCCTCTCTTATCAAGAAAGTCTTACCCACACGTCTTCTACCATACACTGCGATAAACTGAGAATACTCAGAATGAAGCGCATCTATCAGTATTTGCTTTTCTTTTTCACGTCCTATCAACATATTCTTTCTACTTTTTGAATCACACAAAAACGACCTTACGACCTTTTCATGTGCAAAGATAATAAAAAATATGCTTATCGCTTCCAAATCTCGTTTTTTTTTGAAGTTTTGGAAGCAACTAAGATAAAAAGGACATATAAAAGGGCACGATTGCTCGTGCCCTAGCGAAATTTTCTTGAAACCATCACATTATGGCTTTACCTCTTTACTTTGTCTCTTTTCCTCTAATTCTCTACAAAGACAATTATAAATTTGTTCATACCATGCAATATCTGTTAATGGAATATTATTCTCTACAGTTGTCCATTTGCGTCCAGGATGCAAAATATTCTGATAATAAAAGCAAAATCTATAAGTGTTACCTTGATGGTAAAAAGAATTTGACGATTCTGCATTTCCTGTAGATTTAACATAGCTGATACCGACAAGACCTGCTCGTAGTAAACCTAAAAGACCAGTTCTATGCTCAGGATTAAAGAAATACGTTCCAACAACTATATCTCCCTCGTTTTTCTCCTCTGTACCCAATAGAGACAACAATCTCAGAATGGCTCTAGCATAGACTTCGCCAAAAATTGCTATTCCACTCGTTATACTCGATGGTTTCAGTTCATCAATTGCCAAAAGTTGCTTAAATATAAATTCATTATCCATCTCCATTATTTTTTGAATGTTATAACATGAATATCTTTAGCGAAACTATTGAACAAAAACTTTCTTCACACTACCATCGCTGTATTTCACGATATTCAAGCCCTTGGTTGGAACAGACAATCGCTGACCATTTACGGAATACAGAGATAGTTCGTTTGCATCGGTAGAGGTAGTTACCTTGTCGATACCTGTTGCATCGAACTCAACTATGTTCTCAAAATAGCCGAATTCGGAGAGCCAATAATCATCATATGTTCCTTTTGGAACGTAAACCTTACAATTCTTAGCATCACAACCATCAAACATGTTGGCTCCCAGCTTTGGCATTTTTTCTGCATATACATAAATAGAAGTCAAGCCGCTGCAATTATAAAAAGCATGTCCACCTATCGAAGTAACGCCTGAATGGATGCTCAAACTTGTCAAGCCACTGCAACCACTGTATCTATTATTAGTTGATTATCAATGTTATACGCTCTAAACGGTAGAAAAGTGGCAATATGGATTCTGTGTATATACGAAAAGCGTGAGATTTAACGTATTTAACTTTCGATTACATTAAAAACTACAGAATAGTGATCGGATGGGGCGTTTCAACCGCACCCATAATGTGACAAACAAGAGTTATCCAATGATATTTTAGAGGGGTAGGGTTGAAACGACTTCCCTTAAAGGATGTGATAACCAATCATCCCCTTTTAGTGGAAAAGAACCAATAGAAATGTAGCCTATCATACTGTTTTCCTACATTTATATATAAGTAGAAAAGCAGATTCCAATACTGATTTTTGGAGTCTGCTTTTCCGAAATGGTTAAGTATATCTTATTAATTGTTTCATAGATTTAATGGTTGCCTAAAGAACGTAAGTTCTATTTATGACCTATGTTCAATATATACCAACATGAAGTGGTGAAGAAATTTCTGATATACTTCACCTTCCAGACCCAATGTGGCAAGAGCCGTGGGGTAAGGTGGAACTTCTGTTTATAATGTGGGTTGATGAACCAAAGTTTTTGATCTGTTACCGAGAAGCCACATTGATGTATGAGTCTTTCAAACAACTCTATACTTGTTCGACATTCTTTTATGCTCATAAGTTCATTCATAGTTCCTTTCTCTTCATTGCATGTTTTCAGCAACAACCGATATAAAGGGGTTGGCAGCAAGTGAATGAATGGCAGATGTGAGCAAAGTTTGCTTCTGCAAATCTGTTGATGTCCTCCAAAAGGCATTTGCCATGCAGGGAATCCGACAAACAGCACGCCTTTTGTTTTCATAAACTTTCTTAGGTGTGCAAGAAATGGCTCTTTTGTCGGAACGTGTTCTATCACATCATGTAATAGTATTACGTCATATTTATCATCTTCATTACATGGAACAGGATATTGCATGAAATCACTGCATACAAATGTGGCATGATTGCTGATTTCAGAAAAGTATGCTTTGGCTTCTTTAATTCTGCATTCGGCAATATCTATACCTGTTACTTTGCAGCCCAACTGTGCAAAGGGAACTAAGTTTCCTCCTTCACCACAGCCTACCTCCAAGATTCTACTCTTTGGTGTCAGTTCCGTAAAATCTGACAAGTAGCTGATGTAAAACTCCTTAGATGTTATCTCCAAGTCACGGAAATACATCTTTCTGTCTGTATGTCTTTTTTGCATGTATCTTATTTTTTGACTTTTCTGTATATATAGATACAGGTCATTCATAAAGACTGCATGCAAAATGATACTTTCTTACCAAGAGAGCCTAATACCGAAAGGCACAGTCAATGTAAATGGACGTTCTGTCCAAGTGTTCTTGACTTCGCTTTCATTCGGAATGTACCAATTCAGCGTTGGCTCAACAAACAAAGTCAACTTTGGTGCAATTTGATATTGTATTCCGATGTTAGTGTTTACAGTCCACTGTATAGAAGGTGTTGTCTTCCAATCCGTTGTATAGCCAGACTTTCCTCCTATTACATAGTCTGCATATGTCTTTCCAGACAATGGTATCTGAATGCTTGCTCCTGCAGAACCGTAAGCCGACAGTCTCTTGTACGCCATGAATTGGTACGAGAGCTTGACCGGGATACCGATGTAATGCAACTTTTGTTCCTTGTCAACACGGTAATTGCCAGTACCTAAAGTAAAATATGACTTCAAGTAAGAGTATTGGAGTCCTGTTTCTAAACTCCAATGCTTTCCTATGCTCTTGTTCACAGCCAATCCTAATATTATTGGTTTGTCATGATGTTCTACCTCTTCAATTTTGCCCTTGTTATTATCGGCAATATCCATCATTGCAACATTTTCCGCCGTTGGGTCAGTTGGAGTTAAGCGATGTAGATATTCAGAATACTCTTCCCATGTAGTAAAACTCTTTTTTGAAGGTTGTTCACTCGTAATATCATTACCGTTACTTGTTATAATTTTATAAACATTTTGCACAAGAGTAGTACCCAAAGAACCAGCTGCGAGCAACTGCCATTTACTTTTCTTGTGCGTCTTTGTATCATCCGCAATCCATCTTTCCTCGTTTGGAATAGGTGTATATACAGTATCTTTTGTTATGATACTATCTCGCTTGTTATCAGCCAAAACATGTTGGTTCTCCTGCAAAGAATCGGATATTTCAAGTATTACATTTTGACCTGTCTTAATCGAATCACCAACAGTTATAACAATGTTCTTTCCCTGTTGAACACTTCGATAATTAGAGCACAAAACAGCGTTTTGCGCTCTACTAACAGAAACATTAGGCCTCTTTTGTATAGGCATAATGTCTTCATTAGGCTTTCGAGTTCGAACTATATTCACATCATTTTCTGAAAATATTTTTTTCTTTGCTGTAAAATATCTATATACAGGGATGACTATCAACGCCAATACGATGATAAGCATAGCTCTTGGAGACAAAATGTTTCGCAATATTGCCTTTGCCCTTGACAATTGTGAGGAAGAACTATGTGGAGCAATATCAAGTAATTCGCTGATTTCTTGATGGGATAAGCCATCCAAAACAGACATGTTGAATATTTTCTTATAACCTTCAGGCAAACTGTCTATAGCTGACATAATTTCCTCATACGAAATTGATTGCTTGGAAGTGTTGTCATCTTCCAATACGGTACAAAATTCTTCCTCTACATCAGACAAAGAAATGAAATCGTATCTCTTACCTTTCTCCTGATATTTCAATACAAGGTTAGTGGTGATATTTGTAAGCCATTGGCTAAACCTATGAGTATTCTTTAAGTCTTTTAATGAAACAAACGCAAGTATAAAAGCATCTTGGACAAGGTCGTCAACGACAGCCTTGTCCTCTCTAAGAATATTGATGCATATCCCTTTCATCTTAGGATAATACATCTGGTATAATGTGCTGAAAGCGTCAGCGTCACCTAGTTTTGCTTTTTCTACTAATGTTGTTATATTCGAAGCCATGAGCGAATTGTTTCGTACTATCTATTTTGATATAGATACACCAATGGCTTGATGACTGCACGAAATTTGGTTAAAGAATGTAAATATGAATTATTTTAAGGCATTGATTTTGGAACAGACACTCTGCACATGGTCGAGCCCATACAACATTGAGCGAGAATCTATTCCCATCCAAGAGAATAAAGTCTGAATTTTCTGGTATTCATTGACGATGTAACTTGTGTCAATTTCCGATGCATGAAGTCTGAAACAGATAGGTTCATGGTGTGCAATTCTGTTTCTCAAACTGTTCACCTTGTCTAGTTCATTGAATATGTATGTGTTGTTGTATTGAATCGCAGCTGACGAACGAGGTTTGTTAGGGAATGCCCTTAGCAGACATTGTCCTGCCACACGATATTGTAGTGAGGAATACATATATTTCCAAACACCAAATTCCATTTCTGCAATCAGTTTGGAATGAGAGTATATGCCTTGTCTATTCAATCGGTTGTATGCCTTTTCTATGATTTTCCTTGTCTCGTTCATGCGTCCATTGGAGAATATTCCATTGTCTTGAACAGAATCTTTCAGCCAATTCTCTCCCAAGGTCGGCACCAAAAGACTATCAATCGCATTACGCAATGCCACTTCAAAGCAGCTAACTATCGTAAACATCTCCTGCGACAAACGTAAGTTGTAGCGATACAAAGCCATAGCCTTGCGAGTGTCACCATTCGCAGCATCCTTATATCTCTGCATTCGCTTGGCAGACAAGATTCGTTCAAATTCTAAATATTCCATAAAAATTCGTTCATTTACTTGGTTATAACAAGAAAAAGCACTATCTTTGTAGCGTTGATTCCCGGTAGCCTCTGATTCGTCAAGCTATCGGGTCTTGTTTTTATATGATTCTTGCCTACAAAAATACATCTTTTTCTGTGATTACGATTATGCCACATTATATAATTACAGAAATTTAACTGTAAAAAGTTGCAAAAATCCCTTGCGGTTTCGTGTTATTGTTGTAATTTTGCAGTTAATAAGAGTTGTTAGGTAAGCAAACGTATGCAGATTGCAGAAATTAGAACCGTTGCTAAATCATTACCTCCATTGAGGTGAAACACTCATAAATCGCTCATTCTAAGCTATTCAGCAGATTTTAGCGTAATTTTATTAAAAAAACACTCCCCAAGCAAATAAATAGAAACAGGCTACGCAGTCTTTTTGCGCTACACAGAAAAATCAGTGAAAACGATGAAAAAGCGCATTTTTCATCTACCGCGCAAATAGACTGCGTAGGAAAGGGGAGATCAGTCGATGTCGATCAGTTGGAAATGCTTGTTGAAGGTGAATTCCATGCCATTGGCCAGCTCCACCTCATACTCCTTCTTGCCCATCTCCAGTTTCTTGACCGACTTTCCGGGATAGTGGAGGCGCAGGTAGCTTCGGATGGGGTAGGGGATCAGCTCCGCAGGCACCGAACCGCGCTTGCAGTCGATCTCTGTCAAATTGCCCCTTTTATCAAACTCGAGTTTGGTGCCATTGCGCAGCACGACGTCATAGCTCTTGCCGGCTCCCGACTCCTTCTTGGCCAGCACCACCTTTTGGTGGCTGAAATGGCGCGTGATCACGGCCTGGGCCTTGGCGGGAAGCATGGCGACGGAGATGGGCTTGTCGTTGTCCACATGGGCAGAAATAGCGGAGGAGACGATGCAGCAGATGGCGATCATCAAAAATCTCATTGTTCTTTTCATAAACTTCAAATCTATTGTTTTATTATACCTATATACGGATCGTGCCGAGACACGATACACTGTTTTGGACGGCTAAGGGTCGCAATGGTTTAAGGCTGCGCTCACCCTTGACAGAAAAAAACCACCCCCGGGGACGGTGAGGGTGGTAATGGTCAGGTCATTGGGCTTGGCGTGTGGCAAGAAAGCGCTCCGCCTTGTGGAGGTCTTCGGGCGTGTCGATGCCGACGGTCTCGACATCGGTCAGTCCGACCTTGATCTTGTAGCCGTTTTGCAGCCAGCGCAGCTGCTCCAGGCTCTCCGCCAGTTCGAGCGACGACTGGGGCAGACGCGTGACCTCGCGCAGCACGTCGGCACGGTAGGCATAGAGGCCGATGTGCTTGAGGAAGGGGTAGGCCGCCAGCCACTCGCCCCGATCCTTGCCCCGGACGAAGGGGATGGGAGACCGGGAGAAGTAGAGGGCGAAGCCGTCGTTGTCGAGGACGATCTTGGGGGAGTTTGGATTATCCACGGCCTCGATGCTCTCGAAGCGCTTGCCGAGGGTGGCGATCTGCGTGGCGGGGTCGTCGAAGGCCTCCATCACCGTACGCAGTTGCGAGGGCTGGATGAAGGGTTCGTCGCCCTGAACATTGATGACGACGTCGGGAGATCCGCCGACCAGGTCGAGGGCCTCGCAGATGCGGTCGGTGCCGCTCTTGTGGTCGGATCGCGTCATGACGGCCTGGCCGCCAAACGCGGTGACGGCGTCGTAGATGCGCTGGTCGTCGGTGGCGACATAGACGCGGTCGAGGACCGATCGTACCTGTTCATAGACGCGCTGGATGACGGGTTGGCCGCCCAGGATGGCGAGCGGCTTGCCCGGGAAACGAGTAGAGGCGAAGCGCGCGGGGATGATGGCTATATACTCCATGGCGTGATTACTTGATGATGTGGAGCCACTTCAGCGGCTTCTTGACCAGTTCGCTGAGCTTGCTGTCCTTGTTCTTCTGCGGCAGCGCATAGTCCTCACGAATGTCGTACTTCGTGGAGTGGACAGGGGCCTGGTCGCCACCCTGCTTGCCACGGCCACGGCCGCGCTTGCGCGAACTCTTCTTCTTGCCCTTGGGGGCGTCGGCCTGGGACTGGGCCTGCTGACCGCCCTGCTGGCCTCCTTTCTGGCCTCCCTGCTGACCTCCTTGCTGACCGCCGCCCTCGGTGCCCTTGTCCTTGCCACGTCCTCGGCCGCGGGATCTGCGTTCCTTCTGGTCCTTTTGTTCCTTTGGGTCCTTCTGGTCGCGGCTGGCGTCGCCCTGCTGCTGCGGCTGCTGATCGCGGGCCTCACGGGCCTCGCGCGGCTCACGGCGCTGGCGTCCGCGGCGCGGCTGCTTCTCCCTGGGCTGCTGGTCCTGGGGCTGCGCCTGCTGCTGGCCGTCCTTGGCCACGGACTGATCGGCCTTGTCGGCCTCACGGGGCTGCGGCTTGGCGGCCTTCTCTGCGCGCTGCTTGTTCTGGCGGTTGCGGCTCTTCTTGTCCTTGTGGCTCTGCTGGTCGCGGGCCTCGCGGCGGCGGCTCTTCGCACTCTTGCCCTTGGCGGGGCGCGCCGACTGGCTATATTCGGGTGCCTCGCCGACGTCCTCGGGCAGGGGTACCTTCTCCACCGTCTTCTCCAGGAACTTCTCTATCTGCTGGAAGTAGTACTGGTCCTGCTCGCTGACCAGCGTGATGGCCACGCCGTCGCGGTTGGCACGGGCCGTACGGCCGATACGGTGGACGTAGTCCTCGGCGTCGCGGGGCACGTCGAAGTTGACGACCATCGCGATGTCGTCGATGTCGATGCCGCGGGAGATGATGTCGGTGGCGACGATGACGTCGAGCTGGCCGCTCTTGAACTGGAACATCATCTCGTCGCGCTCGGCCTGGTCGAGGTCGGAGTGCATCTCGCCGCAGTTGACCTTCATGCGCTTCAGCGAGGCAGCGATCTGCTTCACCTTCTGCTTGGAACCGGAGAAGATGATGACGCGGTTGAGGTCGCCGGCCTTGAAGATGTCCTTGAGGATCGCCATCTTCTGCGTCTCGTAGCAGACGTAGGCCTTCTGCTGGATCTTCTCGGCGGGCTTGCTCACGGCGAGCTTCACCTCGACGGGATTCTTGAGCAGCGTCTTGGCCAGGTCCTCGATCTTGTCGGGCATCGTGGCCGAGAACATGATGGTCTGGACGTTCTGCGGCAACTTGCGGGCGATGGTGAGGATATCCTCGGAGAAGCCCATGTCGAGCATGCGGTCGGCCTCGTCGAGGATGAAGAAGCTCACGCGCGAGAGATCGACGTTGCCCAGCGACATGTGGGAGATGAAGCGGCCAGGGGTGGCGATGACCACGTCGGCACCGAGGGAGAGGCTCTTGAGCTCCTGGTCGTAGCGGTTGCCGTCGTTGCCGCCATAGACGGCCACGCTCGACACGCCGTCGAGATGGTAGGCGAAGCCCTGCATGGCCTGGTCGATCTGCTGGGCCAGCTCGCGCGTCGGCGACATGATGACGCAGTTGATGGCATCGGCAGGATAGCCGCCGTCGGCCAGCTTGGAGAGGATGGGGAGCAGGTAGGCTGCCGTCTTGCCCGTGCCGGTCTGGGCGACACCCAGGATGTCGCGGCCTGCGAGGATGTGGGGGATGCAGCTTTCCTGTATGGGAGTGCACGTCTCGAACTGCATGTCGTCCAAGGCGTCGAGCACATAATCGTTCAAATCTAATTCGTCAAAATACATCTTTTCTGAAAGATAAAAATGGTGAGTGATACTACCTTGGCGCGTGCCTATAGCAGAAATAGGCTATGAAGGCAAAGATAAGGTTCGGAATCCATGCGGCCAGCACGGGGGGCGTGCCGGCATTGATGGCAAAGGTCGAGGAGACGGTCTGGAGCATGATGTAGCCGAAGCTCAGGCCCAGGCCGATACCCAGATAGAGGCCCATTCCTCCCTTTCGCTTTCGCGCCGAGAGCGAGAGTCCGATGATGGTGAGGATGAAGGAGGAGAAGGACATGGCGATGCGCTTGTGGAACTCCACCTCGTACTGCACGACATTGCCCGAGCCGCGGCTCGTCTGCTTGGAGATGTAGTCGAGGAGCTCGGGCGAGGTGAAGGTCTCCTGCTGGCCCTTAGAATAGACCAGGTCGGTGGGCTCCATGAGGATGACCGTGTCCTTGACGTCGCCGGTGACGATCCGCTCGCGCAGGCCGACCAGCGTGCGCGTCTTCCAGTTGGTGGCCTTCCAGTGGTACTTCGCGTCGGCGATCGTGTCGTACTGGATCTCCATGGCCGTCATGTGGCTGACCAGCTTCTTGCCCTCAAACTTGTCGAGGGAGAAGCCGTAGCCGCGCTTGTAGCGGTCGTCGTAGTGCTGGATGTAGGCCACCGTGCCCTTGCCCACCTGCAGCTGGACGTTCTCCGCCGAAGTGTTCTTCTTGGAGTTGCGGTAGAGCGACTCGAAGTTTTGGCGGATGACCGTGCCGTGGGGGATGACGAAGCTGTTGAGGTAGAAGGTGACGCTGGCGATGAGCACGCACGAGATCATGTAGGGGCGCATCAGCCGCCGGAAGGAGACGCCCGAGGAGAGCATCGCGATGATCTCGGAGTTGCCGGCCAACTTCGAGGTGAAGAAGATGACGGCAATGAACACGAAGAGCGGGGAGAAGAGGTTGGAGTAGTAGGGGATGAAGTTGGCGTAGTAGTCGAAGACGATGGCACGCCAGGGCGCATGGTACTTCGTAAACTTCGAGAGGTTCTCGTTGAAGTCGAAGACCAGGGCGATGGAGATGATCAGCACGATGGAGAATATGTAGGTGCCGATAAACTTCCGGATGATGTACCAGTCGAGACGACCAAAAAGGTGCTTGGGCGACAACTTGCGCAGCACACGCGCCACCCTGGCCCCCGCCCGGCGTATCGTCTCGGGCTGGGGCATCCTGCGCCTCATCTTGTCTATGGTCTCTCCCATCTGCATGTCGAAAAATTTGTTTTTAGAGTCTGTCCTGCGAACGTAAAGGAGCCGGGCCTATATCCTCCGCCCGAGCTGGTCGATGACGGAAGACTTCCACTGGGTGAAGTCGCCCTGGAGAATGTGGGCCCTGGCGTCGGTGACAAGCCGCAGGTAGAAGGCGAGGTTGTGGATGCTGGCTATCTGCATCGCCAGCAGCTCGCCCGCCTTGAAGAGGTGGTGGAGGTAGGCCTTAGAGGTGATGCGGTCGATCTCGCAGCCCGTGGGGTCGAGGGGCGAGAAGTCGGCCTCCCACTTCTTGTTGCGCATGTTCATCGTGCCCTCGTAGGAGAAGAGCATGGCGTTGCGGCCGTTGCGCGTGGGCATCACGCAGTCGAACATATCGACGCCGCGCTCTATGCCCTCCAGCAGGTTCTGGGGCGTGCCCACACCCATGAGGTAGCGCGGCTTGTCCTTGGGCAGGATGGCGTTGACGACCTCGATCATCTCGTACATCACCTCGGTGGGCTCGCCCACGGCCAGTCCGCCAATGGCATTGCCCTCGGCGCCCTTGTCGGCGACGTACTTAGCCGCCTCGCTCCGCAGGTCGGGATAGGTGCAGCCCTGGACGATGGGAAAGAGGGCCTGGGGGTAGCCGTAGAGGGGCTCGGTCTCGCGGAAACGCTTGAAGCAGCGGTCGAGCCAGCGCTGGGTAAGCCCAAGGCTGTTCTTGGCGTAGGCGTAGTCGCTCTTGCCCGGCGGACACTCGTCGAGCGCCATGATGATGTCGGCACCGATGACGCGCTCGATGTCCATCACGCGCTCGGGGGTGAAGATGTGCTTCGAGCCGTCGATGTGGGATCGAAACTCGCAGCCCTCCTCCGTGAGCTTGCGGATGCCCGTGAGGGAGAAGACCTGGAAGCCGCCGGAGTCGGTGAGGATCGGGCGGTCCCAGCCGTTGAAGCGATGGAGGCCACCAGCTGCCCGGAGCACCTCGCAGCCGGGGCGGAGGTAGAGGTGGTAGGTGTTGCCCAGGATGATCTGGGCCTTCACCTGCTCCTGGAGTTCGCGGAAGTGGACTCCCTTCACGCTGCCCACCGTGCCCACGGGCATGAAGATGGGGGTGAGGATCTCGCCATGGGCCATCTGGATGCGGCCGGCCCGCGCGTCGCTGTAGGCGTCGGTGTACTGCAGTTCGAACGTCATTGGCCCTTCTCCTCCTTTTGATCCGTAGTCTCCTCGACGACGAGCTGGACGGGGTGGGCCACCAGTTCGTCGGTGAGGGCGAAGTCCCACACCTGCTGCACGTTCTCCACATAGTGGAAGGTGACGCCCTTGCGATAGATCTCGGGGATCTCCTCCACGTCGCGCTGATTCTCGGCACACATCACGATGTCGGTGATGCCGGCACGCTTGGCGGCGAGGATCTTCTCCTTGATGCCGCCGACGGGCAGCACCTTGCCGCGCAGCGTGATCTCGCCCGTCATGGCCGTGTTCTTGCGCACCTTGCGCTGCGTCAGCGCCGAGGCCAGGGAGGTGGCGATGGTGATGCCCGCAGAAGGGCCGTCCTTGGGCGTGGCGCCCTCCGGCACGTGGATATGGATGTTCCACTGGTCGAAGAGGCGGTAGTCAACGCCCAGGGCGTCGATATGGGCCTTGACGTACTCCAGGGCGATGACGGCGCTCTCCTTCATCACGTCGCCAAGATTGCCCGTGAGCGTCAGTTTGCCGGCCTTGCCCTTGGAGAGCGAGGTCTCGATGAAGAGGATCTCGCCGCCCACGCTGGTCCAGGCCAGGCCCGTCACCACGCCCGCGTAGTCGTTGCCCTGGTAGATGTCGCGGTAGAAGGGCGGTTTGCCCAGCAGGCCCGGCAGCATGTCGGGGGTGATCTTGTTGGAGGGCAGCTGGCCGTCGGTGGCCTGGCGGAAGGCGAGCTTGCGCAGCGCCTTGTTGATCTGCTTCTCCAGCTGGCGCACACCGCTCTCGCGGGTGTAGTTTTCGATGACCTTCTCCAGGGAGGCCTTCGTAAACTTCAGCTTGGGCTCCACCTGGTCGAGCCCCGTGTTCTCCAGTTCGCGGGGGACGAGGTGGCGCTTGGCGATCTCTATCTTCTCCTCGGTGATGTAGCCGCTGACGGGAATCACCTCCATGCGGTCCAGCAGCGGACGGGGGATGGTGTTGAGGTCGTTGGCCGTGGCGATGAAGAGCACCTTGGAGAGGTCGTAGTCGGTGTCGAGGTAGTTGTCGTGGAAGGCGTTGTTCTGCTCCGGGTCGAGCACCTCCAGGAGGGCCGACGCGGGGTCGCCATTGACGGTGTTCTGCGTCACCTTGTCGATCTCGTCGAGGATGAAGACGGGGTTGGAGGAGCCAGCCTTGAGGATGCTCTTGATGATGCGTCCGGGCATGGCGCCGATATAGGTGCGGCGGTGGCCGCGCACCTCAGCCTCGTCGTGGAGGCCGCCCAGCGAGACGCGGACGTATTTTCTGCCCATGGCCTCGGCAACGCTCTTGCCCAGCGAGGTCTTGCCGACGCCCGGAGGACCGTAGAGGCAGAGGATGGGGGACTTCAGGTCGCCACGGAGGCGGAGCACGGCCATGTACTCCAGGATGCGCTCCTTCACCTTCTCCATGCCGTAGTGGTTGCGGTCGAGGACGCGCTGCGCACGCTTCAGGTCAAGGCGGTCCTTGGTATATACGCCCCACGGCAGCGAGACGAGCGTCTGCAGGTAGTTGAGCAGGACACTGTAGTCGGGCGACTGGGGATTGATATTGTCGAGTTTGGCGAGCTCCTTGGCAAAGAGCTTGCTCACCTCATCGGGCCAGGGCTTGAGGAAGGCCTTCTTCTTGAGCTCCCTCTTGTCCTCAGACTCGCCGCTGTCGCCCAGCTCCTCGCGGATGTTCTTGATCTGCTGGTGGAGGAAGTACTCCTTCTGCTGCTCGTCGATGTCGGCGCGCGTCTTGTTTTGGATGTTCTTCTTGATGTGCAAGAACTGGGTTTCGCGGTTGAGGACCTTCAACAGCTTGAACAGTCGCAGCTTCATGTTGTCCTCCTCCAGCAGCATGATCTTGTCGTAAATGTTGCTGACGATGTTGGAGGCGACGAAATTGACGATGGAGAGGTGGTTGCTGATGTTCTGCAGGGCGACCATCGCCTCGTTGGGGATGTCGTCGTTCATCTTCACATAGATCTCGACGCCCTGGCGCAGACCTTCCACGGCCGCGGCAAACTCCTTGTCGTCTTCTGCAGGGAAGACCTCAGGGATCATCTCCGTCTCGGCGGTGAAGAAGTTGTTGGCGTCGTCGAGCGACTTGAGACGGCAGCGCGCCGAGGCGATCACGATGGCCGAATGCTCATTGTTGGATCCGGGCACCTCAAACTCCTTGACGAGCTTGGCATAGACGCCCACTTCGAAGAGGTCCTCCTGGATGGGGTAGTCCACGCTGGCGTCTTTCTGTGCGAACACGGCAAAGGTCTTGTCGGGATGATCGCGGAGGTAATCCAGCAGCTTCAAACTCGGCTGGCGCCCGATGAGAATCGGGGTCATGACGCCGGGGAAGGGGATCAGATTGCGGGTGATGAGGACGGAGATGGGACCATCCACGGAACCGACCTCCTTGGCCAGCGCCGAGGGGTCGCCGTCGTAGTCCGACAACATCATCCGTATCGTTGTATTTTGCTTCATTATCTTATTGTCTTCTGTGTTTTGGCGTGCAAAGGTACAAAGAAAATTCCTATTTCATGGAAAAATCCGTGCGAAACCTTGACTTTGCCCGCACAATGCGGCATTAGATTGGCCGCAAGGCAGGCAATGGGGTGGCTGCAAGCGCGGGCGACAGGCTGGCCGCGCGCGCGACAGAATCCACAAGGCAGGCGATGGGCTCAGTCTAAAGTCTGATCACCTGCTTCACGCCCTTGACCGTGCGTAGCTTCTTGATCAGCAGGTTGAGCTTCGACTTGTCGTCGAGCTGCACGACAAGATTGCCCGAGAACAGGCCGTCATGGGAGTCGATATTGATGGATCGCATCACGATCTTCTCGTCCTTGCTGATGATGTTGGTGATGTTGCTGACGATGCCGATGTCGTCGTTGCCGATGACGCGCAGCGTGATGTCGTAGTGGGAACTGCCCTTGCCGCTCCACTGCGCACGGACGATGCGGTAGCCGAAGCGGCGCTGCATCTCGGCGGCGTTGGGGCAGTCGGCACGGTGGATCTTGATGCCGCCATTGACGGTGACGAAGCCAAACACCTTGTCGCCATAGATGGGGTGGCAGCAGCGGGCGAGCGAGAAGTCGATGCCCTTGAGGCTCTTGTCGATGATGAGCACGTCGTCGTTCTTCTTGGCCTCGGTGGTGGCGGGGTGGGCATACTCGAAGTTTTCCGCGCTCTCGGCCTCGCGCTCCTTGACCTGGCTCTGGTCGACCAGGGCCTGGTATTCGTCGAGGACGCGGGTGGGGTCGAGGCGGCCTTCGGCAATCTGGTGGTAGAAGTCGCTCTGCTCCTTGAAGCCCATCTTGCGGATGAGGTGGGCGACGGTGGCCTCGTCGTAGTCGAGCTTCTTGTTCTTGAGGCGGCGCTCCAGCAGCTCCTTGGCGTAGAGGCCCTGCTTCTGACGTGTCTCCTTGAGCGAGAGGCGCAGCTTGGCGCGGGCACGGGAGGTGACGAGGATGCGCAGCCACTCCGGCTTCGGGGTCTGGTTGCTGGCCGTCAGGATCTCGACCGTGTCGCCACTGTGGAGGGGCGTGCGGAAGGAGACATTCTTGCCGTTGACCTTGCCGCCGACGCAGGTGTCGCCGACGCGCGAGTGGATATGGTAGGCGAAATCGAGCACGGTGGCTCCCTTGGGAAACTTCAGCAGGTCGCCCTTCGGGGTGAAGGCATAGACCTCGTCCTCGTAGAGGTCGAGCTTGAACTGGTCCATCACCTCCAGGTTGTCGCCTGCCTCCAGGGCGGTGCGGATCGAGGCGAGCCACTCCTCCATGCCGCCGCCGTCGGCCTTCACGCCCTTGTAGCGCCAGTGGGCGGCGAGGCCGTGCTCGGCCACCTCGTCCATGCGCTCGGTGCGGATCTGCACCTCCACCCACTTCTGCTCAGGACCGAGCACGGTGATGTGGAGACACTCGTAGCCATTGGACTTCGGCACGCTGATCCAGTCGCGCAGGCGCTTCGGGTTGGGCTGGTACATGTCGGTGACGATGGAGTAGGCCTGCCAACACTGCATCTTCTCCTTCTCCAGCGGGGAGTCGAGGATGATGCGGATGGCAAAAAGGTCGTAGATGCCATCGACGCCACACTTCTGCTTCTTCATCTTCTGCCAAATGGAGTGGATCGACTTGGTGCGGCCCTTGATATGAAATTTGAGTCCGGCCTCGGTGAGGTGCTTGCTCACTGGACCGATGAAGCGCTCGATGTAGGCGTCGCGGGAACGCTTCGTGGCGTTGAGTTTCTCCTTGATCAGATAGTAGGCGTCGTGCTCGAGATACTTCAGCGAGAGGTCCTCCAGCTCGCTCTTGAGCTGGTAGAGGCCCAGTTTGTGGGCCAAGGGGGCGTAGAGGTAACTGGCCTCCTCGGCCACCTCGTGCTGCGCCTCCTTGTTGGGCGTGTCGCGTATCTGGCGCATCAGGCAGACGCGGTCGGCGATCATGATGAGCACCACGCGCATGTCCTCGGCGAAGGAGAGGAGCAGGTTGCGGAAGTTCTCGCTCTCCACAATGGGAGTCTTGCTGTAGAGTTCCTGGACGCGGACGAGGCCCTGGAGGATCGTCGCCACGCCCTCGCCGAAGTCCTTGCGCGCCAGCGTCGTGTCATAGTGGCCGCGAAGCACGCTCTCGTAGAGCATGATGGCCAGCAGACTGTCACGGCGCAGGCCGATGTCGCCGACGGCCACCTTCGCCGTCATCAAAGCCTTGAGGACGGGATTGAGGCCGAAGCGGTCGCGCTCGATGTGGCGAGCCTCGATCTCAGAATGGATATGGGTGCGCAGACGCTCCACGTCAGTACCGGTCAGGGTGTCGTTGAGCATCTCGTGAATCTCCTTAGTAAGTGCCTCGCAGGCGTGCTTTTCTTCCTCGGTGAAAACGAATTTTTCTTCCATTGGCTGACGTTGCTTTGATGAATGATGCTACAAAGTTACGAAATTTCATCTGAATATTTCCCGATTTAAGAAAAAGTAAGTATATTTGTGCATTGGTTAGAGGACAACAAATAGACCACCTTATTTATAATATTAATATCGCAAAAGGATATGCTGACACAACAAGACTTGCAACAGATTGCTGCCAAGGGCATTGCCGAAGAGCAGCTGCAGAAGCAGATGGATGATTTCAAGCGCGGATTCCCCTTTCTGAGGCTCGACTCCGCAGCCACCGTGGGTCATGGCATCCTGGCACCGACGGACGCCGAGCGCGAGGAGTACATCCGCCAGTGGGACGCCTACAAGGCCGGGAAGCACCGGGTGACGAAGTTTGTACCCGCCTCGGGCGCTGCCAGCCGCATGTTCAAGAATTTGTTCGCCTTCCTCGACGCCGACTACGACGCCCCGCAGACGAGTTTCGAACACGAGTTTTTCGACCACATCCACCAGTTTGCCTTCTTCTCCGAGCTCGACGCTGCCTGCCTGAAGAATGAGGGCAAGGGAATCGACGACCTGCTGGCCGCAGGAGGACACAAGGCCGTCGTGGCCAACCTGCTGGAGGAGCGCGGCCTCAACTACGGCCAACTGCCGAAGGGCTTGCTCCGCTTCCACCGCTATGAGGACGGGGCGCGCACGGCTATGGAGGAGCACCTCGTGGAGGGCGCACGCTACGCCAGCACCAACGGCGAGGCCCACATCCACTTCACCGTCTCGCACGAGCACCTTCCTTTGTTCAAGGCGGAGGTGGAGAAGCGGGTAGGGAAGTATGCGGAGAAGTACCAGGTGCGCTACGACATCTCCTTCTCGGAGCAGAAACCGAGCACGGACACCGTGGCGGCCAATCCCGACAACTCGCTCTTCCGCAACGAAGACGGGTCGCTTTTGTTCAGACCGGGTGGACACGGCGCGCTCATCGAGAACCTCAACGACCTGAAGGCCGACGTGGTCTTCATCAAGAACATCGACAACGTGGTGCCCGACCGGTTGAAGGAGGACACCGTCACCTACAAGGCGCTGCTGGGTGGCGTCCTCGTGGCGCTGCAGGAGCGCGTCTTCGACTATCTTAGATTGCTCGACGAGGCAACGCCGACGAAGGAGAAACTGGCCGAGATGGAAGACTTCCTGGAGCACACGCTCTGGTGTTTGCCGCCGAAGGAGAAGGCGGGATGGAGCGACCAGGAGCGTGCCGACTACCTGCACCGCAAGTTGCACCGACCGATCCGCGTCTGTGGTATGGTGAAGAATGTGGGTGAGCCCGGCGGAGGCCCGTTCCTCGCCTACAACCAGGACGGCACGGTGAGCCTGCAGATCCTGGAGTCGAGCCAAATCGACAAGGCCAACGAGGCCTACCAGCGGATGTTCTCCGAGGGTACGCATTTCAATCCCGTGGACCTCGTCTGTGGCGTCATCGACTACAAGGGCGTGGCGTTCGACCTCCCGAAGTTTGTGGATCCCTCCACGGGCTTCATCAGCACGAAGAGCAAGAACGGACGCGAACTGAAGGCCCTGGAGCTCCCGGGACTGTGGAATGGCGCGATGAGCGACTGGAACACGGTCTTCGTCGAAGTGCCGCTCTCTACGTTCAATCCCGTCAAGACGGTCAACGACCTGCTCCGCGAGCAGCATCAATAGGCCGAGGCCTGGCCAGACAACCATATTCATGGGAGGACGGTCTGCCTACGACAATGGTAGGCAGAGGGCCTGGCCAAGACGCTCTATAGCGCTACCTAATATAGGTATAAATACAAGCACAAGTATAAGCACGAATATAAGTACAAGAAAAAGTACAAGTACAAGAAAAAGTACGAGTACAAGAAAATCGGGTAGGAGGTAAATGCTAATCATAAAAGGCATTCACCTCCTATTTTCAC
>OIWU01000462.1_pt1 | contig 50569 bp, 42 predicted proteins | sample 1587711 | NCBI WGS metagenome assembly OIWU01 (sample SAMEA3888909, study PRJEB22519) | human gut metagenome | biome: human gut; feature: human-associated habitat; material: faeces | place: Denmark | collected 2010 | reverse complement strand
CCCCCACATGAGCTCCGCATTGACTGCAAGTTTCAGTGTCAGGCAGCCGCCAAACTAGCCCTTTATTCTATCCTGTCCGCCAGCGGAACCACGTTTGCCGTGTGGATGCCGAAGAAGATGTACAGGATTTCCGTCCGCTTCGTCCTGGACTTGACCCTCCGGAGATCGCAGTGCTCTTTCTGTGTCCCGAACGAGCCTTCCATCTCAGTCGCCTTCACTCTGGCAAATTCCTTTCGGACAAGGTCTTTCTCCTTTTTCTTCTCACCGAACGGACGGCCCCTTTTTACGAAAGATGTCTGTTTCCCGTTCGCCTTGCAGTAGTCCCTGTTTTCAGTTCCCGCGTAGCCGGTGTCTCCTCCGACCTTTTTCGATTCGACTCCAAACAGTCTCTTGCGCATCTTCAGGCAGTGAATCAGCCGGGACCCTTCATTGAACGCATTGAATGACAGATTCTCAATGAACGATATCCCGTCGACCAATATGTTGTTTACCTTTGCACCGAACTCGACGCTCTTCACTTCCTTGCCCCTCACTATCGGTCTCAAATGTGGCTTGCTGAGACTCACTATCCTGTTGGGGATGCGTTCCTTCCCTGCTGTTATTATTCTGAAAGTGGTTCTTCTGCTGGCGATACACCCTTGTGATGATTTCTATATCGCTTTTTTCTCTGGCAGTCAACAAGTTCTCCGCATTCTCATGGCCCCTCACAATCTCACGTATCTCCTTCAGTATCTTGCCGAGCAGGTCAAGCAGCCTGCGTGTAATCTTCCTCGTCTGGCTCCTGTTGTGCTTGCGCTGTTTCCTGTATGTCAGGTTCGCCTTCTGCACGTCAAGGAACTTTGTCCGGGGACGGCGGATTCTCAATCTGCTGCTCAACTCGCACATCGTCGCATCTGTGTACATCGTGTCCAGGTTCGCCATGTACGGTCTCCACTTGTCGGCGAGTATGCCCTGGAGCTGTTGCATCTTCAACTTCCCTGCAAGTTCCATCATTACGTCGTCCAACAGCTTATAGTTTGTCAATGGGCGTGTCGGATCTATTATCACGTCGCAGAATATCTGGTAGTGGATGTTGCCGTTCAGCTGTTCCAGCAGTTTCGACCTCATGCTATTCCTTACCAGACCGAAGTTCTCTGCCATCTCGCGAAGAGGAAGCAATTTCGCATCCTGCCCAATTCGCTCTTCTCGAAAGTTGAATAGTAGAGCTCGTAAAAATTGAACTCCGGAAACGCAATGTTTGGCGCTATTTCTTCGTACTTTTTGACACGCAGATTAATTTTGCGATTCTCCCAATTTCTCGCTTTCGAAGGTGGTTGGGGGAATTCTTTTCCCCTTTTCAATGTTACGAAATTCCTATCACTTTATCAATCAATTCGTTGCATAATTATTGAGCATTTCACGACAGTCCCTATTTATCAATAATTCTATAATCGGGATTAGATGTCATTTTACTCCGTATAGTAATATCATTAAATAACTTACGAAGACAAAGAATACCTAAACTTTCCCCAAGTTTCGGAAACTTATCCATAAACCGTACTATCAGAAGATGAAGACGTAAAGAGTGCTTTTCTTCGTCCTTATAATCAAACTGTTCCTCAAACATAATCTGATTGTTCCGTTCTTCTCTGATGATATTAGCCTCTTTACCGCCATAGTCTTGTACTTCTATTGAAATAATCGTCCTGTTCATATCTACAAATTTTCCTTATTCTATATCTGAAAACTTTGGAAGTATCGCGAGATAAAATGTATATTTGCATCGTAGTTCTAAATCATATAAAATGTTGTGGAAGAGAATTGTAGCGACTGCTATAGTCTGCTTGGTTATTGGATATTTAATAGGAGTACACTTACCATATAATTGGAATCCAATTGTAGTAAGTGATGCTCCTATATCTAAGACTGATTATTATCAATTAATAACAAGTATATTTGAAGCTATTGGAACTTGTGCAGCTGTAATTGTAGCTTTGTTCTTGAATGAGATTAGAGCTTGGTTTAAGAAAGTAACATTTGAGATTAAGCTAGGTAATGATGACGCTGTAGAAGAAATTGTTGATATTAAAGGTGTTAAGAAAGCTATCAAATATCATAATTATATTCAGTTTTTTAATACAGGAAATATTAACGCTCAAAATTGTGAGCTCTATTTAGAGAATGCCGAGTTCTTTTTGGAAAATAGTAGTAGATGTGCCAATTCTCTATCGGTAGGAAACGAGCCTATAAGTTGGAACAATGCTAACACTTCAGTGTATATACCTGCCCAGGGAAAGAAAGTATTACATATTTTTGAGATGATTGCACCCCAAAAGCAAACAAACCCAGATGGAAAAAATGATAATATTAAACCTGTTGAGTATGTTTTTTTAGGTTTACCAAGTATGGAAGCTAAAAAAGGGAAATGGGAGTTAACGTATTGTTTGTACTCAACTAATTCCAAGCCACAACGTTTTAAGTATTCAGTTGTTTGGAATGAAAATTGGGAAGACAGACAAACAGAAATGAAGAATATGTTAACAATGAAATTGGAACAGATATGAGAAAGATATTAGTTATATATGACCCATCAATAGCAAATATTGAGGTTTTGCATGATAGAATAAAATCGTTAGGACGAAGTTATGTATTTTGGACTAACCATTGGTTAGTAGAAACGAGCTTGACAGCAAAAGATGTTTACAATAAAATATCCGCAAATGAATTTGAAAAAAAATCCTTTTTTGTAGCAGAAATAAGCGATAAAGTAGGTGATGGGTATTGGGGGGTAATGGATGGCTCTCTTTGGGATTGGCTAAAGCGTAAGTAACAATATAACGGGAATAGCTGGCAAGGTTATTCCCGTTACTGTTTAATCAGTCATAAATCAGACAAGCCTATTTTTGTGTAAGCCTCAGGTGACGCCCGTATTGCACAAATCGAACTTTTAGCACCGACTCGGTACAAGTTGGTGCTATTCGTTGACTATTGGGAACGAGTTGGGTCGAGTCGGTCACGAGAAGACCCTATTCATTTATATTTTTCCAATTGAAAGGCAGGAGTCCTGCCAGATCCCGATGGTCGCGCTGGTAGTATGGGATCTTTCTCAGCACGTCATCCATCCAGGTTCGTGGGTCAACGTCGGCAGCCTTGCAGGTGCTTATGAGCGAATATACGATTGCTGCACGATACGCAGATGCATCATTGCCACAGAAGAGCCAGTTGCGTCTAGCTAAAGCCAACGGCCTGATGGCATTCTCTATGAGATTGTTGTCAATGTTGATGCGCCCGTCGTTCACATAGCGCGACAGCCTGGGCAGCATGGAGTACGTGTATTCGATCGCGTCACCCATCTTGCTGTTGGGGAGGACCTTCAGATATGTCTCTTTCATCCACGTCTCAAAGAGCCGTATTGTCGGATACGATATCTTCAGGCGCTGTCCCTTGCATTCATCCGCACTTAAGCCTGCCTTGTCCGCATCAGATTCCACTTTGTAGATCTTGCGGATAAAGCACAATGCCTCTGTCGCCAGCCGATTGTTCTCATTGAGAGCGTCAACGAACCCGCAGCGTTTATCATAAGCTGTTGATAAGCGCCGCAAGTTTGTCGAGGCTCTGGATACGGACAAAAGACACGCCACCGAGGCAATCGTCTATATCAGCAAACTGTACAAGGTGGAGTCGGAGGCGGACGAGGCGAAACTCACTGCGGAACAGAGCAAGGAAAAACGCGTCAAGGAGTCTTATCCGGCAATCCTGATCTTCGAGAAATGGATGAAAGACACGTATCCGACGGTCCTTCCGAAGAGCAGGATCGGCCAGGCAATCGAATATGCCTTCGCTCTTCTTCCTAGACTCTCCCGTTATGTCAATGACGGCAGGATATCCATCGACAACAATCCTGTTGAGCGAGCCATTCGCCCGTTGACCCTAGGAAGAAAAAACTGGCTCTTCTGCGGCAATGATGCCTCCGCATATCGCGCAGCGATAGTGTACTCTCTGATAGGAACCTGCAAGAATGCCGGCATTGAACCGCGTGTGTGGATGGAGGATGTCCTCAAACAAATCCCATACTACCTGCGTGACGGTCGCGACCTGTCAGAACTCCTTCCCAGAGCCTGGGCGTCCCAGAACCAACTTTGACAAAGTTGCTGCGATTAGTGACAAAATCGAGACAACTCGCAACTAATCAGAACAAAATCGCAACACGTACCTCACCGGAGTCTTACTGACAGCCAACAGGTTTTCAGCATTCTCATTGCCCCTCTCAATCTCATGTAGCTCCTTCAGTATCTTGCCGAGCAGGTCAAGCAGCCGGCGTGTAATCTTCCTCGTCTGGCTCCTGCTGTGCTTGCGCTTGAATAGTAGAGCTCGTAAAAATCGAACTCCGGAAACGCAATGTTTGGCGCTATTTCAGAAAAATTTCGTGCTTTTGACATGCAGATTAATTTTGCGATTCCCCCAATTTCTCACTTTCGACGGTGGTTGGGGGAATTCTTTTTCCCTTTATCAAAGTTACTAAATTCCTACTACGCTATCAATCAATTCATTAGAAAAGTTAAAAACTTTTTTTCGGAATTTCACGACAGCCCCTAAATAACTATGGCGACTGCCACAATCACGATGCGGCATATCGTGCCGCCATGATCTACTCCTTCATAGCAACCCGCAACAAGGCCGACGTCAATCCGAGGGAATGGATGGTGGATATAATGCCGCAGATAAAAGGCATCGCCCCGGATGACTTCGCATCTATGCGAGATGCTGCTTCCTGGTGAATGGAAGAAATCTCATCCGGAATCCCACTCGATGGTCCATCACACAACCGAGGCGGAACACGTGGCTGCCATCCTGAAATCCAGGGCAAAGAGAAGGGAAGCCGAAGGAGAGGCATCCAAAGAAGAATCAAAGTAATCGCCGGACTTCGCCAACTTTATTAAACTTCGTCAAACTTCGCAAGCTTTACAAAACTTGGCAGACTTCTCCAAATTGAGCAAAGTTACACCGGGTTCCTATAGAAACCGATACGTGTCTGGCCGGATGCTTTCCAAAATCGAGACTAATCGCAATTAATCAGAACAAAATCGCAACACATGCCTCACCGGAGGCTTACGGATATTGAAATACAAAGATTATTCTATACAATACTTATTATATGCGTCTTTATATATATTCCTCACTTCCTCTTGAAAAGCCGCCCTTCTATTATGCAATTCCATCAATTGGCCATTAATCTGCTGATAAATAATCCTGTGTGCCGGATTTGGAAGCAATGTTTCATCATACACATCTGTTTCAAAATCCTCTTCGTCTATAGCCGTATGAGCAAGATTTAATAAATCTTCCTTGGTCATATCGGTTACGACCATCCAGCTTTCACCTCTTGTAAAATAGGCTTTCCGATCCTCAATTTTTAAGTGTTTCATAAATATTTTTCCTTTCTGAATAAGCTTGTTCACCAGCTTCTAAACTGTTCAACGTGATTTCGTAATTCTCAATGGTATTTCCTTTAACATCCTTCAGGGTTTGGGCCGTTGGGTAGCCGCTATAAATGTTGAAATGAACTCTACCTGCCTCTATCTTTTTTTCCGTATAAAGAATGTAATCTGGCTTTATAGAACCTCCTATTGTATTATTATGCGTAGAAATAATCACTGGCATATTCTCTGCCATTTCCTTAATAAACTTATTTACCTCGTTCTTCAAAAAGAGATTATCAAACGAAGACTCTGGTTCATCAATAATGAGAATGTCACATAGAATAGCATCTTTAATTTTCTGCAAGAAGTTAAACTCCGAACGTTCCCCACCAGATACAGGCAAGCCTGAAGAATTAAGTATTCTGTAATCTATGGCTGCAAACAACTTATAAATACGATTACTCTCAACGCCTGCCACCTTTAATTCATCTAAATACTGAATAGGGTTCCCATACTTCGCAAAAGCATTAGTAAGTGACACCTGTTTTAATCCGACAGTTTTCAAATCTGTAGCATTCGCAAATGGGCGTGCGGACACACTGATTGTAAAATGTCCGGCCTTTTCCGTGCTAATAGTTCTGCTTTTCTTTATCGCTATAGCTACTTGGGCAAAAATTTCACGCTTTTTCTTATTGATGAAGTATTGGTATAAGTCTATATTAGGAATACGAGGTGCTGCAGATTTCAATTGTAGCGACTCCTTTACCATTTTGATTATGTTATTAACTTCTTTGAAATACAAGTTATCAACGTTATCCTTCCGACATTGTTCTATCAATTCTTTTAAGAGTGACTTCAGTGAGGCTTCGGGCAAATGCTTATTGACAAGCGATTTGTAAAGCTGTGATTCTAATAAAGTCAGTGTTGCATTGATAAGTTTTTTAACCTCATCAAAACTTAGTTCTTTGAAATCGCTTTCATTAAATAGTTTTGACTTTGAGAAAACATCGTTAACATCGCTTTGCTGTGCTGAAGACATAACCGCTTCAAGGTACTTCTGCAATTTCATCTCATCCTCATCGGCTGAACAAGTTTTCAATATATCTGTTACTATAACGCTAAACTCGTGCAAGTAATCCTCTGCAGAATTTTCTTGTCTTACCTTCAAATCATTTTCAAACTGTTCAGAATCACTCCTACTAGTATTGAGCAGTTCAAATTGTCTAATGTATTTGGCCTTTCCTTCAAAACGGCTAGCAATGGCATTCAATGTATGAGTTTTCCCTGTAGAACGTTTCCCAAACATAATATTAAGCCCCGTTGATAACATCTGTCCATTCGGGAATATCTGAAAAAGTTTAATTCCTTTTTCTGAGGTCAATGAAACCTTTGTCTTATCCATTAGACAGAGTTTCAGAGTATTGACATTCACCTGATCAACATCAAAAAATGTATGGCTGACAGGATACTTATCTGGTGTAACTCCTTTTTCTATTCTAAAGTCACTGAAATAGACAGGCGTTAGTTCTGTATCCTCTTTCTCCATATAGATAAATTTCTTGACGCTCGACACTTCACCTGCTATTATGTTTCTTCCCAATTTCTCTATGGTATCTTTATGAAGTTTTGGTTCTTTTTCATAATGTGGTATAAGTAAATATTTACTCAAATCTCCAAATATTCTAATGAATGTATCATAAGAAATATCATCATCCTTAGTTTTGATTAGATTTTTTACTTCTTCACATTTTGAATTAAAATCAAACAGCGTCCTGTCATCGTTATTAGCTATGACAAGCATATGCCCATTCTCCAAATCTACTTCAATACCGGGTAAAACAACTATTTGCGTCAATGCATCCTTAATTTCTTGATATTGTGCGTAGTCAAACAAGTTGTGATTTGTGATAGCAATTACATCCAATTTTGTTTTTGCAACATAATCCAACAAAACGTCTTTATCATAAGTAAACATCCTATCTGATACAGATGGCACTGTATGAATATGTAAATCACATCTTTTCATATATTTCTAATTTGTTAAATATATTTTCAAATGCTTAAAGAACAAATGGAAATCTGATTCCAAAATTACCAAATTATCCTGTATAACTGTATATTCGCACATAAGCACATGCAAGGCAGCCGATGTTGCCCCACGAACGTGCATAGAGGATATCCCGAGAAAGAGCCCATACTAACAGCGGAATCTGGCAGAACTCCTGCCCTACAACCGAAAAAAAACAAATGAGTAGGTCCTTCTCGTGACCGACTCGCACCAACTCGTATCGATTCGGTCCTAAATGCTCGATTTGTGTAATACGGGCGTCACACCCGGCAATACCGCTTTCTCTAAGACAAACTCTGTAACCTCGCATTGTATAGTCTCAATGCCAAGAAATTTGGCTTGGCAGACGCGATGATTTCCACCTCCGTTGATAAAGTAGATATCTCCGTACTTGCTGAAATGATTTCCGCGCCAAGCAGTCACTACAATAATTTCAGTCATTTCCTCTTCCCAATCTACACAGGGCTCTCCATCGCCACAAAAAAAGCAGTCAACATCTTCATTTTGTCAATGTCTCAAATCTCCAGCTAATAGTCAATGCCGAAGACTTCACCTCCACACCCACCACGCCGACATCCAAAAACACTCCAGCCACAGCCCAACAATAATCCAAGTCAATGCTGCCGTACCGCCTCCTCCCTTCAACCCCCACTACCTCCTCAAAGAAGCCAGATACCCCTCATGCAAATGATAACACTTCATCCAGAACAGCACATACGCCACAGAAAGCAGTGCCAATGCCACAAACGATTAAAGCCAATGCCAACCGGAGGCTTACTACACAGGGAGGGACACATTTCTTGATGTCCCCCTCCCAAATACTTTACAACTCGCTAAAATCCTTGCGAATCACTCTTTTAGTTAACGGCCTGAATAGTGTGATACGTGCGAACTATGCGAACCATGTGAGCCATGAGAAACATGAGAACTATGCGAATAGTGACCCGCAAGAGGATTCCTTACCATGTCAATGGCTTTCTGCAAAACCAATGGCCGATTCTTCTGCTTCTCAATTTGAGTTGTTTCGTCATCATTACCCAACATGTTCATGATGTTATCAGAAACGTTGGCGCAATAACTCGTTGTTGCGATAAATGCCGAAACAAGCAAAAACATTAGTCTCTTCATTGATACCTCCGTTTTTAAGTTTGACAATATAGTTAATAATTCACTCTGTACATGAATCTGTACATTCAATTTTGTGGATATGTGTACTTATATTATTGTTGTTTGTCGAGAAGAACCCTCCACATTCACCTTTAAGTACGCATCCGTCACAAACAGGAAGATACACATCTTTCCATTCGCTGATTGAGGGCTTCGCGAATGAGTGCAATTCAGGTGGAAGTACACATAGTTGAGCATTATAAATATAAGTCGTAATACCTCTGTCACTCAACAGGAGTACTGCCTCTTTTAGCTCATTGTTATAATCATAAGGGTCTATCCATAAATCCTTTAAGTTTGTTTCTGCCAAACCGGTAGTCTCCATCTGCATAAAGGCAACCTGTGTAACAAATGGGAAATTATGATAGATATAATCTGCTAATTGTGGCAATCTATTATAGGTCTGTTTATGGATAACCACCCTCAAACCAATCTGTTGCCCAAATTGTGCCAAATTATATAAGCCTTGTACTGTCATGTAAAAAGTCTTGGCACCGACGATATGATTATGAATGGATGCAATGTCAGAAAATATCGGAATATCTATTTGCAAATCATGGTGATTGCAAGCAGCTAATTTTGCTGCATAGTCAATATCGGCGAATTTTACTCCGTTTGACAATATACTTATGGCAGCTTTTGGACATGATTTTTTTATCTGGCGTATAATATCAAATAACCTGTCACCAATCATAGTTGGCTCGCCACCAGTAATGCCTACTTCTTGCGTGTTCTCATCGAATAGTTTTATCAAGTCCAGGTTAAAATTTGTTCTATCCTTTTCTTGCAACACAGGAGGTTGAGGACACATGATGCAGCGATGATTACAACGAGCTGTTGCAAAAATAGTATTTGATTTAGAGTTGATTTCATAAAGGAAACATATCTCGCCATCTGTTGTGATATTTAACACATCACCATCATTGAAATCTGAAATGTTGTCAACTTTAATATATGGTATAGCTGTATTATCCGATAAGTCATGTGTCGAAATAATACCCTTATAACCTTTTGGAAATTTCTTTTCATTGGTCACAAGGATATATTTTGAACGATTGAATATATCTTTATCGTTCAATGTTACTCGTCCAAGAAGTTCTTGTGAATTGGAATTGTATAACGATTTTACTTGTTTCATGTTTCACTATTTTATCCAAGACCAAAATATTCTGTTTACCTCCGGGTCATGCTTTTGGAGAAGTTCAAAAAGATAATGTATGATAGCTTTGTTCTTTTTGCACATCTCATTGGTAGGACGATGTCCAATCATATCTCCTTGTTCTGACTTATTTCTTACGGGGTCAGCACCACAGTAAGGTTGGAATACACACTCTGCGCACTCTGGCAAGCATTCATTACAAGCATTATTGATAATCTCATGCAGTTTTTCTCCATTGAACATGCTTTGATATGAATCCTTATTCACATTGCCAAGTCTGAAATAATAGTTCTTAAAGCGAGCCATCATTCTTCCTTCGTCAGCGACGTACACGCTGCCATCATAATCATATATTACTCCGGCTATGCCAACACCGGCAGGAGATTGTAAGTCAACGAAACCTGTCGCAAAAGGAGTCAGAATCCTGCGAAGAAGCAAAGCAGCATACCCCTCAATAAAGAATGTTCCTTTCTTATTGAGTTCTATAATATAGTCCAACCCCTCTTTGTAGTTCTTCACGAAATCTTCTATAGGATAGGCTATCTTGTCCTTATGCTGTTTTGCAAATCCATAAGGGTTTAATGCCCTTAGGAAGATATTATTAAAACCTAATCTGATATATTCGTCAATAATGTCCTTGAATCTTCCAAGGCTATACTTTGATGTAGTCATTAAAGCGGATGCACATTCGTCATCGCCCCAAATTCTACGAATCATTTGTAAATTTTTCTCGAAAATAGCGTGATGGTCAAGATTTTTATTTTGGAGAGGTCGGTTAATGTCATGCAAATCCTTAGGACCATCCAAAGAAGTAGAAATCATACAATTATGCTTCTTTAGGTACTTGACCATTTTTTCATTGAGCAAAGTAAGATTGGTGCAGATGACAAATTCCAACACACGTTTCTTGAATAAATTCTGCCATTCAGCTTCTTCAATGATATACTTCACCATTTCAAAATCAGTTGATGGGTCACCACCTTGAAACTCAATTTTGATACATGGAGAAGGAGACATAAAGATTGTTTTGACAATATTCTTTGCCGTTTTCCTGGTCATATCAGCAGAATGGTCAGTACTCTCATGTCTTTTCACCTGGCAATAAATGCAACTCGAATTGCAGCGCAAAGTTGGCACAACCATGTGCAAAGAGGTGAAATCCTCTAATATACTCTTCTTTGTGCGGAATTTTGTTGCAAGCATTTTCACAACATCTTCAACCTTATCAGTTGTGGCTATCTGTTTTGACTCTATATCGTAGAACAATTCACTTGTAGGGTCAAGTTTTCCTTCAACGAATTTGTAAAAATCATCATTCTTTAAGAATATATATTCTCCAACATCATTTGATAGAAGATATTCTTCTTCGTCAAATCGATCGAAGCGGAATGGGAGCATTGTGTATTGTTTGTTCATTGGTAAACACAAATTGTATTAACAAATTTTTCAAACCAAACTTCAGGTGTATACCTGCATCCTACTGTTGTAATATGAGGACCACCTAACCATTTATCTTTAATAAAACATTCTGTTGTCGTACCCTTTAAAAATGAGAACGGGACATAATAGTTTGCTTGATATTTTGCCCCATATTCATCTTTGGGTACAATGAAACTTAGCCTCAAACAAGTTTGATTAATTTTTATGTTAGGGATAGTTGGTCCTTCAGGTCTACTAAAGCCTACTCCACCTGCCCATAACTCTGTAACAAACAAAGTGCCATCTTTGAATCCTAAGATTTTCTGCTGAAATTGTTCTGATAAATATTGTTCAATTATAATTCTATTATAGTTTTGCTTGCGGAAACCATTAGCATCGATTATTGTAAAAGAGAATATGCATGCAAAAAAAATAATACTATTTTTTTCATTTTGATACGGGTTTAAAAGCTTCTTCTACAATTAAATCACGGATATGGCCATACTTCTCTGTTGTAATTTCACGAAGCTGTTGGTCAATCAGGTCATTGCAAAACTGCTTGACAACATTCTCGTCAAGCGCACCGTCTTTTGATTCAAAAATCACGCAGACTTGTTTATCATTACTTGGCATTGTGTTCTGATAAACAAAATACTTGTCAGTATATCTGTAAATAGTAGCAGTTATAGCCGTTTGACTATATAAGTTCAAGTCAATTGCTACTTGAAAACCGCCTTTGTCTGTCTTTGTGATTGGAACTTTTATACAACTCATATCAACTATTCCCTTTTTTTGCCAACGGCTACCATATTGGCGTGATTAACAAATGTTTGGTATATATCTGACAACGTGGAGCCAGTTCTGTCACTCGTTCTATAGTGTATACAATGTACCCCTTTCTTTGGACAGGGGTAAGTTCAACTTAAGTCAATTCTTTGTGTGATACAGAGCCTTCAGAAGATAGTGTTCTAATATCGGTCATTCATTTCATACGCTAAGGTAATTATTCTTCTCAGTGTAAACTTCCACTTAACAACACCTTCCAATATCCAACTGATTCCAAGTCATTGCATCTTTCTCAACGCTCCGACTCCCTCCAACCCCCACTACCTCCTCAAAGAAGCCAGACACCCCTCATGCAAAACTTCATCCCGAACAACACACACGCCACATAAAGCAGCGCCAATGCCACAAACAAGTAAATCCAATGCCAAGCCACAAGCGAAAGCCCGCAATCCACAAGACCCTTATCAATGCCACTGCAGACCACCCACCTCCAAGATACTTGTCAATGAAAATGTGCATCATTGCCCCAAACAAAAAAATTCGCCCGAATCCTGTATAATCCCACAGATTACTCCAAAATTCGAGCGACTAATTCATCTCTCTCCCCTACAGTCCCCTAACAATCTCCACGAAATTCTCCATCACATACTGCACATCCTCCAACGACATCCTCGTATTCAGCGGAAGTGTAATCTCATTCTCGAACAAATGATAAGCATTCGGGAAATCAGCGATATCGAAGCCATGAGCCTTATATGCAGTCATCATCGGAAGCGGTTTGTAGTGGACATTCGTCGCAATACCGCGCTCAGCCATCTGTTCAATCACCCTGTTGGCCTCCTCCCTGGTACGTCCCTGGAGACGGACAAGATAAAGATGATGAGAAGAACAATGATCCGGCGCCCTGTGATTCAGATACTTCACCTGATGAGCCGCATCAAGCTCCTCATTGAGAGCATCAATGCCGGCATTATACATCGAAACCATCTCATGACGCTTCTCCAGCATTGAAGGATAACGCTCGAACTGCACAAGACCGAGAGCCGCCATAATATCAGTCATATTGCACTTATACCACGGGCCAATGATATCGTACTCCCACGCGCCTAGCTTCGTCTTCGCGAGCGCATCCTTGTTCTGACCATGAAGCGAGAACAACTGGGAAAGACGGTAGATAAACTCGTTCCAAGTCTCGCCCTCAATGAAAGGAACCGGACTTCCGCAATACACCTGCTGACGCTCCACCTTCTCATTTCCGAACGGAAGATTCCAAGTCAATGCTCCTCCTTCAGCCGTTGTGAAATTCTTCACGGCATGGAAACTGAACGAAGAAAAATCAGCAATCTCACCAGCCATCTTGCCATGACGAGAAGCACCGAAAGAATGAGCGCAGTCATTGGAAATGGCGATGTTGCCCAGAAGCCTCTGAATATCATTCGCAGGACGGAACTTTGCCAAAATCTCAGGACGATTTATAATTTCACGAACCTTGTCAACGTCAGCACATATACCAGCGATGTCCACAGGAACAATAACTTTTGTGCGCTCAGTAATCGCAGCAGCAAGCTTGTCATAGTCCATCTCCACATTGTCCTTTTGGGAATCGACCATAACAATGGTCGCGCCCACATGAGCAACAACCGATGCAGATGCCGTATAAGTATATGCAGGAACAATCACCTCATCACCAGGACCGATGCCCAATATATGAAGAGCCATCTCCATAGAAGCAGTTGCCGAATTCAGGCAGACCGTCTTCTCCGTATGGACATATCCGGAAATCTCTTTCTCAAGTTTTTTTGTTCGCGGACCGGTAGTAATCCAGCCACTAAGAATAGCATCACGAACTTCATTGGCCTCGGCCTCCGTCATATCAGGCGGGCTGAAAGGTACATTTCTTCTTTTCAAATCTGTACTCATCGTTTTATAATTTTAATAACTGCAAAATTATCTTTCTTTTACAATAACCCAAAATGTTTTGAAGATCAATTTGATGTCATACCAGAATGATGCATTCTGAACATACTCCAGATACAACTTTATCTTCTCCTGCATAATCACATTGATATAGTAATCCTCAGGGTTTTCGGCCTTTTCCATCAATTCGTTCTCGTTGCGGAATTTAATGGATGCAGGGTCAGTGATTCCCGGACGCACATCCAGTACGTGCATCTGCTCCGGCGTCCAATAATCGACATAATGACGGACCTCCGGACGAGGCCCCACAAGACTCATATCCCCAATGAAAACATTGATAAGCTGAGGCAACTCATCAATCTTGAATTTGCGTATGAAATAACCGCTACGAGTAACCCGCGGATCATGTCCACCGATAGTAACAAGACTTCCTTTGTCTGCTCCAACCCTCATAGAACGGAACTTGAAGATTCGGAAATCCTTATTGTACCTTCCAACACGCACCTGACGATAAAAAACCGGCCCAGATGAGTCAAGTTTTATCCAGATAGCGACTACCAGAAACAACGGACTCAAAACCAGCAATCCAAGACCACTGGCTATAATATCAAATAGACGTTTCATTATTTTTTTAATTTGTCGTTTAATGATTTCAACATGAATAAAGCAGCGAACTATCCATATAAGTTCCGCGTTCGACTCATCAAAAATACGTTAAATATCCACATCCAGTCATTCCCCATAAAAATGTCCTTATCCTTCATATTTCTCACAGACTAGACGTCTCTCTTTTCTCTGTTCATTAAGTGGTCATACACATTAAAAGTTATACAGCGAATAATCGCCCCTATTCACTACAATACACTGACACCTTAGCATTACAAACTTCAAATGCATAATTTTCAACTACGCCCAATAACTCCAGGATATCCTCAGGTTTATCTTTCTTACTAAGACCAGGCTGTACGATATGTAGAGAAAGTAGCACCTTCTTTCTAAATGAAGCATCTTGGGAAAGCCCCTTCAAAGATTCCATACTTCCCTTTAGAATTCTATTTTCTCCTTTTGCCGTAGTCTCTGCCCTTTTTATCATTTGCCTAAAGATATCCCTATCACCATTCTTCCACTTGAGACTTTTATGTGCCTGACCACAAACTTCATAAAAATTATCGATTCTCCTCGACACTTTTCCATCTTCTGCAAACTTCAGATGATATAAATCCACATAAATATTATGCTCATCTTGATTTACTCCGATTAAGTCTGCAATCTCACCACTACCATCATCATCAAATATAAACTCATAATCATCCTCAATCTTTTTCCACATATAGTATTGAATACTATTCTTTTTATGTGACCCATCCATTGATTCTTCATTCAAGTCTACTCCATCCCAGTCAAATGTGATAAGATTATCGGGGTTATACGGTGTCGTTATCTGCCGCAATGTCACCAAATTGTTGGCATACATCATTGAGCCATCTGCAAAAAAGAATACTGGAGACCGTTTCTGAGTGTTGAAGTATTCTATAATATCATCATACTTAACACGATTCACTCTAAATCTAATCTTTGGCCCATCAATCCTCTCAACGGTGTAACTATATTTTGTTTCTTCTCCATTCTCTTCTGACGAATAAGAAATGCGATATCTTGTTCTAAACTCTTCGAAAGCTATTTCAAATAAGATATCAGGCGGCAAATTATTTAGTTGCCATTCTCTAGGGGTTATTTCTATCGACACATCAAATATATTAATCTCTCTGTCGTTCCCCTCGAAAGATATCACTTGTTCAGTACCAACATTCTTATATACATCATCATCCCAATCAATTGCAATTGGAACTGATTTATGACAGGATGCTACCGGATTCACCCTTAACGTATGCTTAAAGATTTCATTATTGGGTATTGTTGGGTCTTCAATCAAAGCGCCAATTCGATGCGTCCATTCCTTGAACGATAACAGGTTTCCTCTACGATAGCTCCAAACCTTTCCCTTTTTAGAGCAGCCATGAGTAATTCTTTCTCCATCAAGAAATCCAGATGCAAATATGTTATTCTGATGAAGCTTACCTTGTGCAGCTTCAGTTATTCCATTTTCAACATCTCGTCCGACATATGATTTGAAAGATATATCTCCGGATATAGCTTTCCGACCTCCAAAATTTTGAACAAGTATCCGTTTCAATCCATGAAATGATTTGAACATGTTATCTCCGCTTAACTGTTCTTGTTTCGAACCAAAGAGTTTCTCAACTAGAGAATCAAACGTAGCTCCACCCATTGAAGAGTTTATGTATAAATGCTTGTAGTTACCAGCATCATACTTATGCAACAAGATAACATTCCACGTGCGATTTTGTATACCTTCGAAATTACTCCATTCAAGCCCTTCTAAACGACCTAAGATAATTACAAGCATATCGCCTTTCTCATTCACAGAAGCATATCTATAATCATAGTCTTTCTCCGTATAAACATCTTGCCAATTATCTGTATTCTAGTCAAAGGTATCAAGACGATAGATAACCGCGCTCAATGCAGGATTGATACTTTGAAATGGAATATCTGTCTCATTCAGGTTTGGAAACTCGTTTAATAAATCCGCAAATGCGATTTCTTCATCAGTAGTACGATCATTAAGTCCTGGAATAATTATGTTCCAATCAGCATCTTTAAGGTAAAGATCTCTAATATCCTCTGCCATCGGCGGATAAGCCATATTGGTAACAAAACTAGCTTCACCTATTCTATCTCCAGATGTTCTTGTGAATCGTCCAATGAACTGTAACGTAATTGGGAGACTTTGCTTCTCATCATGAATTGCTGCAATTTTTAGTTGAGGCAAGTCAAAGCCCTCACCAAGCATATTGACACATACGATAATTTTGTGCTCTTTCCGCTTAATTTCCTCCAACAATGCCCGCTGCCCTGATATACCACTGTATATTACGACTGGTCTAAGATCAGCATAATTTTTATAGTACTCAAATACTGCGTTTGCTCTTTGTTTATCTTTGCATCGGGCCATCAATATATGATCCTTGCCTGCGGCTATATCCATGCGCAGAATTTCTACTGCCTGTCTAGCAATAGCGGCATCAGCTTTGCTCTTGTCTATCTCATATATCGGTCTAAAGTTTATTTTCTGATAATAACCCTGACTCTGTGCTGAACGAAGTGAAAAAGTATAGATAAATTCACCCCTCATCTTTCGTCCATCATTTCTAAACGGCGTGGCAGTAAACTGAACTATATTCGTCCTCGGAAAAACTTCCAAGAATTCACACCATGTCGGTGCTTCTGTATGATGAGCCTCATCTACAAAAACATTAGTAATCTCTCGAGATAAATACTTCCTGACATCCTCTGAAGTTTGAGAAAGCAGCGGCATGGTAGAAATTATAACATTAGAACGAGATACGATCTCTTTCCACCCATCAATGTCCATACCTGTATTAATGACAGATACATATGGGCACATACAATCTGACGTGACTATACCGAATTTATGCAGACATCCCAAAGTCAGGAATTTATCAGAAAGTTGTCCACGTAGAGCGTCATGTGGAACTGTCACCAATACCTTTTTGCACTGGGCGGCGACCATGATACCGAGCATAGTCTCAGTCTTACCAGTACCAGTAGGCATGACGATTATTGATCTATCTTTAAGGTTATATCTTCTAGATAGGAATGCATGTATCGCCGAAACCTGTGGCTCACGTAACCCAGGTTCTTTCGTTTCTCTGTCTTCTTGTAAGAAAGTGAATTTTCCTCTCCAAGACTTTGCAATCTGTTCAGGAGTAGCGGTATCGTTCATTAAGGGATGCACTAGCCACTCCTTGATTTCAAAGTCTTTTCGTGCAAAAGATGCCGAGTTTATCTGGTGATTGATAAGTAGCGCATAATTACAACCTGCCGGAATCTCATCATCCCGTTTAGATGTCAAGAGTATTCTATGTCCTTCCTGCTCAATGACAAAAGGGTTAAGTGATTTAACTACGCTTTTGTCTTCATTGTTTATACTCATCTCCGTTTCCGCATAGCAACGGCGTACCAAGTTCTTTTCAACCTGATATTCACATTTAACGATATGTTTTGGAAGGGTAATCATAACATAATATTGGATTTCACGCCACTTTCTCGTCCAACAAACAGGACATTAACGTTTCGCCATAAAGTTTAATATATTTTTTTAACATAAAATACTTTCTTGAAAGCATTACCGAGAATATTCATAATGACCCAGAAAGTAGCACAGACGGGATTCATTTCCTCGGCGATATGGAATAGTGGATAATGTGCCCAAACGCGTTTGTATAATGGCTTAGGGGTAATTGAAACAGCACGACGACGATATCGGGCCAAATTCTCTTTCAGCAAATAACACGGAGACTTCTTCACCACTTTCAGCCACATGGCCGTATCATTATTCTTCTTCACATCTCTAATCTGTATGAGGCCTATCTTCTCTGCATCATACATCACCGCCAAACACCCTGGCCAACAGCAGGCATACATATCAAACTCGGACACCTTTTTCTTGCCAGACACATACACACCCAAGTCCTTCCCATCCTCGCTCATCTCCGTATATTCATGATATGTAAAGGCATAATTATTCTCTACCATAAACTTCAACTGATGCTCCAGTTTGTCAGGCAGCCACAAATCATCTGAATCCAGAAAAGCAATCCACTTACCCTTGGCTCGACGAAGGGCATTATTGCGTGTAATGGCTGCACCTGAATTCTTAGGATTACACTCATATCTAATACGATTATCCGCTTCGACAAAATGCTTTACGACCTCTTTAGTATTGTCTTTAGAGCAGTCATCCTGAATCAGAAGTTCCCAGTTCCGATAGGTCTGCGCTTGAACACTTCTGATAGTTTCAGCAATGAAATCAGCACATGCCCATGTTGGGGTTATTATTGAAACTAATCCGTAATCTTGCATAGACTATTTCTTTTTCAATGGAAAATCCTTGATGTCAAACTTGGATCCAAGCAATCTGTTAAATTCCGGCGTATAGAAATCCATAAATCCCCCCTGTGAAGTAAAGGTCAATTCGCCAAAGTATATTTTTCCGTCAATATTATATAGGTCAACACGAAGCTCTGGGAAACCCTTTGACAGTTTCTCAGCAATCTCCACCATTTTATCAAAGTTCTTAGGCTTAGGGATAATGTCACCTCTCAGATAGTCCGAATTGAATACAGAAAATTCCGGATGTGGATTCCAGTCCATGTCGTAGGTCATCACATGGGCACTGTTGCCGCCCGCACTACGATCATTACATATCCATGTGTAATAGCACTTACCATTAAAGCACCACATCTTATAGTCAGTCAATGATGTAGCACCCTTTTCTAAAGGCAAAACTTCTTCCGCAATAACACACGGCGTCATGTTCTTATAATGAGGTTCCGCATGAAGCGCGCCGATATTCTTGCGATGCAACCATTCTCCTATCAGTTCTATATACTCAGCTTTCTTCTCCGGAGTAAGATCCGCCTTGCGTATAATTTTGTTTGTACCCTTACCATCTCCATTGTTAGCCTTGATGATAAAAGTTTCCGGAAGCAAATCAAAGTTCACATCCTCTTTCTTATACCATGTAGCATAGAGTTTCACCAATATGTCGCCAAGTCCTATTTTTTCCACATAGTCTCGTACTGCTCGTTTATCTGCCAACTCTGTCCATTTAGAAGTGTCTGAATACAACTTCGCCCACAGAATTTTTTCATTTAAATCCTGTGGATTCTTCAAATTAAGAGGTTTCTTAAATACATAACGGTAACGAATCTTCAGCAGAGTCTCGGGAAAATGATTACCCATAAACTCTGTAAACTTAATCAACGGCCAGAATAATATTCTGCCAGATTTGCTTAATGTTGGATGAAATGCCATATTCTTTCTTATTTCAAAATTTTTCTTTTTATATAGTCTTTCAGTAGATTATTTCCCAATGTAGGATGTTTAATCATATTATTGATAATATATCTGTGATTGGCTTTCCTGTAAGCAGCATAGTTTCTGCTTATTTCCGCATGATATTGCTCTGAGTTATCTTCTTTCTTAAGAACTTCATTTAAGTAGGAAAATCGCCATTCAGCAGGTATTTTGGTTTCATCTACTACAACAGGAGTACAGTCGTTCTCAATATGTATATATTCTACAAATGGTAGTTTCGTATCAAGGTCAAACTTGACTATTGCACCTATTTTTGTAGGTTCCCAAGCCATTTCAAAAACGAAGTTGCCAAGTGAATAGAATATATATTTACCATTATACTCCTCATAGCCTTGAAGCACATGAGGGTGCATACCTATTATAAGGTCAAAACCAGCATCAATCAGCCAATGGGCAAACTTCTTTTGCGCAGACGAAGGACGGTTTATGTATTCATTCCCCCAATGAACATAAAGCACTTTGAAAGCACCAACTGGCAATGATTTTAGTTCTTTTTCTATTTCCTTATATTCTGGATTATACCAATATGAAGGATCATCCGTAAAATCATCAATGCGAAGACACATAGCTGTGAACGACACCGTTCTTCCTTGATGGTTCATCACAACAGACCTTTGCCAATTGGATCCGAAACATTTTGAACCATATCCGCATATAGCATCAAATGTCTGTTGATACGCTTCTTTACCATGTTGCATTGCATGATTATTGGCAAGGCCATACACATCAAAGTGATTAAGATTTTGCAAAACTCTTGGTTGGACTCTAAACACCTCTCCATCGTAGCCTACTTTATCTGTTACATTTGATGCCACTCCTTCGAAATTGCCCACCCAAATGTCGCCTTCATTTCTATTTAATTTACTGAAGGGATCAAAGCCTTTAGATATTCTGGTACCAATTCCAAAACCCACATTGAAATACCAGTCTGTTAGATTTATATCTCCTGTAAATACTAACATATTATAGATATTTTTTAATGACATTCCAAGCCGCTTCTTCTGAGTATTTATTTGCTTCATTGTATGCAGCTATTTTCATAAGATTAAGCTTGTGTCTATCTTTATAAAGATTTAATATAGCATTATTAAAATCTACTTGATTATTCTCAAAAGGCACAATAATGCCCGTATTCCCATCTGAAACAAATTCATGAGAATGTTTCCATTCTGTTACAATCACAGGAATCCCTGATATGAAGGCATCTAAAATACTACCTGGAAATCCCTCGGTATAGTATTTTGTTGGCAGAAGCATCACATCATAATTCTTTAAGGTATCATGAATTACATCTGGCGCTAACAATCCTTTGTAAGATACAATATCACAATTTGCTTCTACCTTGCTCATAAAGTCATCCTTATCTTCAGAAGCAACACCTCCATAAAAATCAACTGTACTATCAGGACAATTCTCCCTAATGAAGTGGAGCGAATCAAAGATCACATCATATCCCTTCATTTTATTTACTCTGGCCATGAATACTAATCTTAATCCTCTCTCATTAGTAATTATTTGAGTGATTCTATGAAAATTACGAAAATTTGGAAAAACTTCGGTGTTGGTAAAACCGCATTGATTTATTAAATCTTTGTTAACTCTTATCATCTCGGGAAGAAAAGCCTTTATTTTTTTACTCATCTCCATTTGCAAGGGATGACATTTAAACTTTTCACTTCCAAGAAAATACTCTACTTGCCAACCGCCTATACATATACTGATAATGTCAAATCGAAAGATTTTAGACATATAGTAAAAACCAGGAAACAAGACAGTAAGATTATTTAAACATGGTAGAATTATCAAAGTGTTGCAAGTTATAAGTTTATATAACATTTCCAATCCTAACCATGGCTTTCTTCTTAAAGATAAAGTATCTATATATGAAAGTTTGCCTTTATGTTTCCTTTGAAGAAGGCCATACACATTCCTTGTTTTTATGGTTTGACCATCAAGTTGATTATTTTCATAACCAAACGCCCCAACGACGAACACTTTTTTCATTATTCTTAATCTTTATTCGACAATATTATTTACATACCCTTCCGTCGCCCAATTTCTATGCTTAATGATACATGGATTTCCAAATACAACAGAATGAGAAGGGATATCTATATTCACAAAACTATTCGGAGCAATCATAACATCATCACCAATGGTAACGTTCCCTACTATTGCCGCATTGATGCCTATCCATACACAATCTCCAATAGTTGGATATCCCTCTCGTGGACCACGATTTGCATGACCGATTACCACCCCCTTATGTATATTGCAATTTCTACCTATCTTTGCTTTACTGTTGATTGTGATATTATATGCATGCCCCAAATATAGCCCCCCCCTAATCTGCTGATTCGCAGTTATTTCCAAACCTCTGCGATTAGCCCAGAATCGGAACATGGCCTTGTATAAAAATTTTGCAGGCGCGAACGAAGCTGTTGCTGCTTTGCGATATAGGAAGAGAAATAGTTTTATATACAATTCAGGATTACCTTCATATCGAGCAATGTCCGCATTATATAATTCTTTGAATTTGCTCATTGCTTTATAATTTTTCTATAATTTCCTCATATGATTTCAAGAAAGCTTCTTCTGTATTACGCTTTAAACATAGTTGGCGATTGCGTTTACCCATTTCCTTTCTGTTCTCATACGATAAGTTCACCATTTTCTTTATAGCATCCGCAATGTCTTCAGGCTTCTTGGGATCAAACAAAAATCCATTTACTTCCTCTTCAACTATATATGGATTCTCATATACATTGCTACAAAGAATAGGTAATCCGCAAGACATGGCTTCTGCCACAACATTTGGATATCCTTCAAAAAGACTTGGAAGGCAGAATATATCTGCCTTGCGATATTCCTCTTCTATCTTTGGGGTTGGGTTATGTAGTGTTAAGTAATCTGCAATATCAAGTCGTTGATACTCTTTCTCTATTTCTGCAAAATAAGCTGCATTATGCTTCTTATCTCCATACCAATCGAAATGCACATTGAATCCCATATCTTTTACCATACGTACAGACTTTAGATAAGTCAACACATTCTTCTGTTGTGTATAGCGAGCAACGGTCACAATACGAAGTGTGTTATTCCGTACTGGTGTTTCCGAGGGCGTGAAGCGATTAACATCGACAAAATTGATAATGGGATGTACCTTTTTACAGAGGAATGGAAAGTTATTACAAATAAACTTACCCTGACTATTACTATTAGGAACAATAGCGTCAGCCATACGGTAAAGACAGAACTGTATTCTATCACCACGTGTAATGCAAGTATTATTGTTACGTTCTGACACAACCAACTTTGCTTTAAAGAAAAGTTTTGCAAGGCACATTGTTTGATTTACAGACGGCAAGAACGATATCACCACATCAGGTTTATACTGTCTAACATACTTAGCAACCTTAAATATGCGAGTTTTCTTATCCCACAGTTCTGGTACAAACTGATAATCCACACCATGCTGACGAAGATAAGGCTCATAGAACTGATTCTCTACGTATGTTATTAGTCGACAAGGAAATCCTGATTTTGTTAGCATCGAAGCCAACCCGCATAATTGTCTTTCTGCCCCGCCAGAACCAAGATTTTCTGTTATTAATAAGATTTTCTTCATTTTCTTATAAACATGTCTTCCGGAAGACTGAACAACACTTTTTTCTTTTCTTCCGCCGACATTCCATATGTTTTGGTGTTGTATTTCAAATTTTTCTTCTTATACTCTTCAACAGTACATATTACTCTTGCAGGGTTTCCACCTACAACGGTATGAGGTGGTACGGATTTTGTCACTATAGAACCAGCAGCAACCAAAGCGCCTTCTCCAATTGTTACACCAGGAAGTATATGACTACCAGAACCTATATAAGCCCAATCCTGTATTGTTATTTTTCCAAAAGAGTCATAATCAGGCACTTCTGATCTTATAGTATTCCCCCCCCATGAGTATGAAACCATACACCTTCTGTGACTTGCACATGATTACCGATAGTAATCAAATATGGCTCAGAAGACCATCTTCGCGTAGCTATCAGACAGTTTTCCCCAATAGTCACCCCATAATGGCGTGCTTGCTTCTCTGGATTTTGAAATCTCCAATAAAAATATGATAAAAACCCCATTCCTTCATCTTTTTAATTCATTAAACATCTTATACCACATATCTAGCACCTTTGAAGTCGAGAATCGCTCTACTGAATTGGGCGCATTATTATGAAACGCAGTTCTTAACTTATCGTCAGTGATTACTTTCTCAAGTTTTATAGCAAGTTCATTTGTGTCTTGATCCTTGACAAGTAAACCTGTTTTACCATTATCAATCATCTCAGCAGGACCTGTTATGCAATCAAACGCAACGCAGGCACATCCAAGCCGTAGAGCTTCCAGAAGAACCATAGGCATGCCTTCAATCCTTGAAGACAAGCAAAAAACCTCACACGACTCCATATAATCATTAATATCAGATCTAAAGCCAATAAACTCTACTCTATTATAAGCCCTATCTCCAACAGCCTTACGAATAGCTAACAAACTAGCCTCTGAATAATCTCCAGCAATCTGACATTTCCATTCAGGAAATCTATCACCAATTTGATCCCATGCCTTAATCAAGTTATCAAATCCCTTAATCTTCCACTGATTAACTCGTCCTACTCCCAAAACAATTTTCTTGCGAGAAAGGCCCATATGACTTGGTTTTATGTCACAAGGATTTGGAACATAATAAACATGCTTATATTTATTCTTCCATTTATTATAATCACGTAAAGTAAGCATAGTTATACCACGAGCAAAAGGATATAAAATATCAGATAGGATTGAAGTCTTCCAAGGATAACTTCTATCAACGTTCGTATGATCTCCTATTACAACTGGAATTCTTGTTCCCAAAAGAGCAGCCAACACGTCATTATTTTGAGCTTTCAAAAAACTAATCACAAAATCAGGCTGATACGCTTTTGCATGCTTCCTTATAGTAGGATATTTCCAAACTCGTCTAAAAATCTTTGCTACCATAGATGAAGATTTAATTGGACACTCCTCCTGCATATAGACCTGCTCAATTCTAGCATCAAGTTGGTATACCGGTTTTTCAAGGCTCTCAGTATAAATGACCATAACATGATGACTTTGTTCCACAAAGCTATTCATAAGAGTTGACATAACTCTTTCTGCACCTCCGCCACTAAGGCCATGAATAAAAAATAACAACCTCATCGATTCATTTTTTTATAAATTTCACAATACTGTGCCATAGTTATTCCTTCATATCCCAATTGTCTTACGTATTCAAAGACTTTCTCGATTGACGAATACAAACCCTCAATAGCTTTTTCATCTTTAAAATATGGGCTCCCATTAGGCATCATTTCTGAAGAGTGAAGCATAAATTCCAGATAGTCAACTTTCGAATCCGAATTAACGTGTTTACACAAACGTAACATCTCGCCTACTGTAGAAGAAGCTGGTCTCAGCCAAACATTATCGCCTTGAAGAAATACTCTCAACTTATGTCGAATTGAGCCTTTCCCTGAAATGTGCATCTTTCTTATAGTCACAGGAATCTCCAATATCCCATTGATATAATTCGGGCAATTCTGTACAATAGAATAATCAGGACCGAACATGGTTTCACCCGGAGCGTTCATCCAAGAAACTCCTGGAGTATGGGAGCAATCCGCTTCTATTCCAAATTCTTTTAGCAGAGCGAAATATCTGTCATCCATTGCCCAGCGACCAGCACGATGGCTTTTTATCTCAATTCCAAATTTGTCTTTCAAAAGATTGTATGTTGTTTTAAATTTCTCTCGCATTACATCATCTGGATATTCTATTAAATACGGATTACCCGCATATTTTGCATCTAATCTGTATAAAGGCGGATTATTCCATGCATGCACATGTATACCAACTTCACACAGCCCCGCTTCCATTTTAGGCTTAATATAATCGACATACCTTTGATCACATGCCATTTCATAATTAGTTAGCCATACAGGTTTGAAGCGATATCTTTCACACATATCTTGAAATCTAGGAATAAACAAGGTATTATCCGTCTTAACTTCTTGACCTTTCGTATAGTTCCAAAGGTCATCACCTTCGGTATCAACGGTTATGATAAAATATTTCATTTCTTAAAGAGTTGGATGAAAATTCTATTTACAATATTCTTTTCAGCAGTATCTAACGCTACATAATAAAAAAGGGCACCTGCAAATAACGTAACAATGATATATTCATATACAATGCATAGAAAACCCTGAGGAAGCAAAATATGTACTCCGCACATCAGCGCAAATATGAGACAAGCGACAATGGCAATTGGAACAATCAATACTCGAATGTAATAACGAATTGATAATGATACCAGTGTTCGTATTACTAACAAGCAACCAACCTGAACAAAGATTGTCATTATAAAATAAACGATAAATACACTTTCAGCAGGAGCTCCCAGTTTTAACACAATAAAAGAAATTGGAATTATTAAAAGATTTATTATACTAAAAACAACTTCATAATTACGCATATTTCCTGTTGCATATACTACGTTGGATAGTGGAGCATTAAGGTTATTCATAAAATTAGTAATGATCACAAGAACGACAAAATTTGCCGCATGATCAGGCACCACATTCCCTAACCATAAATGTAATATATAGTCTATGTTTAATATAACAGGAACAGAGAGCACAAACAAGAAGATAAAACTTAATTTACTCATTGTGTACATAAGTTTTATTGTTCTTGAAGAATCTCCTGTAGCAAAAGACTGAACCATTTGTGGTTTTGCAGCCAAACTTAGATTTGAGACAAAACCTTGTAATGCTCCAGAAACTTGATAAGCAATTCCTCTTGCAGCATTGACAACAGGACCAAAAAATAAATTCAACACCATGTTCAGACCCTGTTCACGAGCCATACAAGCGAAAGTACCACACAGATTCCATCCTGAGAATGAAATCATATCCTTAAACATTGATTTCTTATATGATCGTTGAAAATGTAATTCATTAAACTCCTTTTTACTATAAATGAAATACAACAAAAAGGTTATAATGGACAAGACCATATAGAATGCTCCATACATCAATAGTCTATCAATACTAATTAAAGACAACGCCAAAGCAAATACAAGTTTTAAGATAACTTCCAAGATGCTTATGACAGCATAGGTATTCATTCTTTCATAAGCCATTACTGCAGCAATAAAAGGTGATTGCATAATTACAACAGCAGCAGAAATGGTACTAAACTGATATAACCAAAATGCAACCTCAAACCTGTCTGATGGAATTACCATTTTTTCATAAAGATACCATAACCCCACTGATTCAAGTAAAGCTATAACAAATAATGCTATTATACCTTGAATTACCAAAGATGTGTTATAGACCTTAGTAATACCTTTACTACCATTTTTACCTAATTCTGCATTATAAAAACGTTGAATAGCATTAGCAAGAGAAGTATTTAGAAAACTGAACATCGATACGAAACCAGCGACAACATTGCTGATGCCATAATCCTCTACACCCAACACATTCAAAAATACTCTTGATGTGTATAAGGAAACAAAAAGAACAAAAACCATTCTTAATGACAAGAACAGCGTGTTCTTAGCTATTGTTGTATTTTGATTAGCCATTATTACTTTATATGAAGCATTACAAGAATATTGTATAAGAACACTTTTATTTTAAGAATTATTGCTGTCTTTACAGCCTTTTTTTTCTCTTCCTTCAAAGCAATATTACTGGCTAATTCATAATTGCGAGTCTTACGGTACACCTTTTCAAAAATAGATCTTCTACTATGTTTTACAGATGGTGATTTCAATTGCTTTTCAACCTCAAAAGCTTCACAAGCAGGCCTTTCAAACATCGATAAAGCACCGTTTAATTTCTTCAATAAAGCAGATCCCTTATCTGTATTTTCCAGTATACAACTTACATTATGTTTGTCATACTCAAAAGGAGCAAACCGCCCAAGCCCAGAGAAATCACCAATTGTCAGGTCTGATATTCTTTCTTCGCGGGCATAGTTGCATGAATAACAATTCTCACGATAAATCAACGCTCTGTGATAACCAAGCTGATAATTATCGCGTGTTAAAACTTTCTTATTATAGAACTCTTTGCCATTATTGTTTTTTAATGTAAATGTAAATGTATATGTATAGTATTTTGGATCACGAAAGAAAAGTTGACATGTATATTCTTTTTTCTTATCTTCAATACTTTTAATATGCTGTTCCAAATATGTTGCAGGTGGCATCCCATGACAAATGATATCAACTGTTATCAAATTGTCGTATTTTCTTTTCAAGAATCCATAGAGTCCGGCAACTTGACAAGGGACACCAATAAATAGAACTGAAATGCCCGCTTGCAATTTTTGTTTTACGACCTTATAAATTCCAGCAGTTTCACTGAAAGTATACTTTGAATTCTGTACAGTTTTAATATCAGATTCTTTTTCTAGTAGAATGAAATGACAGCCTTCGTCTCTGTCATATACGACACCAGTAGCAACACCACCATTTTTTATCCAATAACGATAAAGTTCGCAAGCTATTCCACCTGAAGCGGATGTACGTCTAACATCATTGTCATTGCTCCATGCTGCCCACACTTTATGAGGAAGTTTATAGGATAGCTCTCGATTATTTGGACATGTTTTCTCACACAGACCACAGTTAATACAAATACTATCGTCTACTATTGGATGTAATGCATCAAGTTCATCAGGTTGCATGGTGATACATTGCTTTGGACAAACATCTTTACATGCAGTACATCCAGTACATTTATCATGATTACAAATTACTCTACTCATTCTTCCAACATTTCTTTAAGAATATGAATACTATAGTTCCGGTATTCTTCAACCGCTGCATTAACCTTAGAATAGTTGATAGGATCCATTTTGAAAATATCATATTCTGATCCTTCACGATTTTGAATACCAAGCCTTTTTGCAAGCGTATTCATACGAGATTTATGCGCACGATTATAATAAGCAATTTCTCTATTGAAATATATGGAAAAAAGCATACCATGATAAGATCCCGTAAAAACAAATGTCGCATTAAGAAATAACGACAAGAAATCTTCCATTGTCACTGGATTAATATTTGTTACTCCTTTCAATGGCAACGCTTGGTTTATCACATAACACGGTATCCCATATTTGTTTGAATAAGCCTTTGCATCTCTTAAATTTTGTTTGGTAGGGAAATACACTAAAACATATTGTTTTCCCGTATATTTAGTTGAAGCATATTTTGCCCATTCGACACCCTTTAACAACATGGTAGGATCACAAACTACATTAGGGCGTTTTCCTATTAATTCTTCTACCCACTCAGCTGACTCGTTTTCTCTAACTGCAATACCACTAAACTCCGAAAGATAAGGTTGTATTAAAGTTTTTTCCTTTTCATTCCATGGATTTCCTATAGATGACGAGAACGCGAACTTTTTCTTTGAATCTTGAACAAAATCCAAAAAGTATGCTGTATCATTCTTCGTAATGTCCAGTCCCCATACAATATCGCTTCCTACAATAAACTTGTCGTATTTATCTTCTATGCTTGAAGCTGTATCTTTAAAAACTCTTTCGCTAAGAGTCATGTTTTTGTGAAGGAAACATAGTAGATTTTTATATTTTTTCCTCACATTAGGCATTAAGAGAATTTCTATAATCAACTTCTTAGGATTAAGCGTAAAATGGAATGGTTTTGGGATCTCACGTTCTATAATAGACTCACACTGATAGTCTATAACATCACATTTGCAGCCTAAGTCTTCTATTTTTTTATACAATCCATAAGTTTGGAGATACGAACCAAAATTGTTAGTGTCATGAAATGTCAATAATCCTATTTTCATATATGTGTTATGTTTTATTAATCTTATATGCTACTGATGAAACAGCCAGTGGAATCATTAAATGAAATGGATTTAACAATTGAATACTTTGTATAAAAAGCAGAGCAAAAAGAAAAGGAAGATAATTAAAAATGTTCGAAGAAGGATGATGGTTAGCAATAGATTTAATAATAACTGCTAAAAAAAATATACAGCCCAATATTCCATAAGCGATATAAACCTGTTGAAAAGCATTATGACACGAGTTACTGCAATTAGTAATCTCCTTGTAGTAGATAGCACCCGTACCACTAATCATATATTCAAAATGTCTTGACATATAATCAAAATACTCTTTCATCAACACAGTTCGATTTCCGGCTGTCCTCATGTTATCAAGTTCCAATCTAGATAGAAACCCATCAATAGCAGGATTCACAAAATCCGAAAAAAGATAAAATGCAATAGAAACTAAAAGGACTCCAGAAAGAATAAAGTAAATTTTCTCCATACCTTTTCGTGAAATGAATTCAACAAGGACCAATATAGTTGTCAGGAGAATCCATGTTCGAGAACGAGATAATATACCCGCTAAAATTGCAATTATCAACAAAAACCAAAATATAATGTTTGACGAGCACACCTGCTTCTTTAATGAAATAAGTAAAGCAAATAACACAATGGAGAAATAAGCCAAATTGTTGGCATTGGCCACAAAATGTGTTGAAGTGCTATCCCCACTAAAACCCATAGCAGCTCTAACCTCCCCCTCGCCTTCAAATACTAAATTCAAAGGATTCCGAAGGACGCCTACACAAATTATCATCAGAGTGACAGATAGCCCTATACAATAAAATAAAATCACTTGTTTATTCTCCTTCTTATCCTTATTGATCATCACATAATAGAAGAAGATAAGTAAGTATCCAAAATATAAAAGTATTTGACCAAATTGAGTTAAAGGATAATATGAAAGACTATTAAAGCACTCCCACAATAATATGAATACAGCCAAGAAAACAAATGATTTATTCTTCTTCAAATAATCAATATCTTTGAGAATAATAGAAATAATTGCCACCAACAATATATATCCATTTATTCCTGTGATGATACCACAAGTGTACGCCATATATAGCGTTGAAGAGTTCTTTTTTAAAGAAACAAAAAAAATACTCATCAAGACAAACACCAGGTATTGATTAATGTTAACTCCCATCACATCACGTACAAATATAAGTATCGAAGTTAACAAAACAGATATAACTAATCCCTTGTTGTTTAATATAAAATCTAATGTAGTTGTCTTCATATCAATTGATAGCAGTCAAATATTAACCTCAACTATAAATTATGCACATGTCATCCACAAACAAATCATCAACATTGATTCGTAAATTAGTACTCTGTTTTTTATCATATCAGCTACTAGATCAAATGCGTTAGATGCGTTTTTCATCTTGTCACCATATGTACGAAGAAGTTGTAGTAAAACGCCACGACGATTTATCGGAGAATTTCATAAAGACGTAAGTTTCTACGGTATGCAAAAAACATTTGTTGAGCCAATCCGTGTTTGAACTCTTACTCAATTCATTAAGAATTCGTTGTTTATTTAAGTTTAGGGATTGTCGTTTAATGTTTTCAATATGAGCGAAGCAGCGGCCAATCCCTTCCGTCTCTGCATCCAACTTATCAAAATTTCAATTTTAAATCTGCTTCCGGTTGTTTCTGCCGGATTCTTTGTCTGTTGCTCATGGCGAGGATACAGTTCACACACAAGAGGTCTGTATTGACTGCAAGTTTCAGTGTCAGGCGCCCGCCAAACGCGCGCCCTTTGTTCTATCCTGCCCAATTCGCTCTTTTCGAAAGTTGAATAGTAGAGATCGTAAAAATTTAACTCCGGAAACGCAATGTTTGGCGCTATTTCAAAAAAATTTCGTACTTTGGACATGCAGATTAATTTTGCGATTCCCCCAAATTTTCACTTTCGGCGGTGGTTGGGGGAATTCTTTTTCCCTTTATCTAAGTTACGATATTTCTATCACTTTATCAATCAACTTGTTGCGTATTTATTGGGCATTCCCAGACAGTCCATAATTATTCAACCTAACTCTCTTCATACGTACGTCCTATGGAATGAACTGGAGAGGTACTCCAGATGGGCTTCGACCCTCAGCGCAACTGGTCGGAGGTAGGCAAGACAGGCAGGATTCTCATCATCTTCGTCGGCCTGATAATAAGCTCATCCGTACGCCATGTCTTGAATACGACATGTCTCAAGAAACAGTTCGCTTCAACTCAAGATATCCTTGACGAAATGCGGTCAATCCGCTGTATATAGGCGTTATAGGGCATCACAGATGGGCCAAGTTCATCAACCATTCGTCGGTATCCAGAAGGATGTCTGCAAGGCCTTCGACTAAGCCATTCCTGATGGTCGTGGAACTAAATACAAATCTCGAAAGGTCGCTCAGAAGCGACGCAGACGACCTGCAAAAGCAAAGACTGTCAAACTTGAGAGTTAATTATACAAAAATGTGTTATACTCACATGATTAAGGGATAAATTATCATTAATTTTACAATTATGGAATCTTATCACAAAGTACAATGTCGTATTAAAATCAAAGTCGTTTGTGTCCGATTTAATTATACCCCCGCTGTTTCTCTTTAGGATATATATTTAACATACAATGTACATTTGTCGAGAATATTATCCACCGAAAAAGCATCCAATACGATACACTCTATATCAAATTCCCTTTCGGTCTGCACTTATAAATCAGTTTACATATTCATTAACATTCATAAACAAATATTGATATCATTTGCGAATACACTGTATTTCTTTCTGATGTTCAACATTAAAATCATGTGCAAGTTTTACAGCATCATCCTTGGACATCTCTCTACTAATAACTTCATAGCAACCTTTAAGTTCATTCCACTTAGCTACCTCATATTTGCCATTACGACTATCAGATGGTTGAGAAACAAATTTTTGCATTTCATTAACACTATTATAATTACAGAAATATGAATACCACTCCGCAAACCTCCTCAGGCCCTCTCTAAGCGGTGTGGTGTCGGCATATGTGACAGGGACATCGCCTGGATGCATCGGGACGAGTTCTTTGTGTGCCTCGAAATCAGATAGACGAAAGGCCCATTAAAATGGCAAATCATCATCAAAATTTTGAATAATTGCCTGTTTCTGTTTCGGATGATATTTTAAAAAGAACAAGCCTATTGTCGTCACAGCATTTATCACAAAATAAGCATATTCTGGTTGTGATATTACTTCATATTCTGAAGATTTTCCATGGAATGAGGTCTTGTCACTTCTTATATCTTCTATCGATTTTGCTGCATTGAGAATGCTATTAGCTATCGACTTAATTTCACTCGGCAAAGACGAATCATTGATTCCGAAATGCGAGAAACACTTCCTAACTAATTTAGTCAAGGTATCGTGCTCAGAATAATTTGATACTTGATTCGCGCGTAGGATATCTTTAATTATACTTTCTAATACGGAATTCGCCAACCCTATTGCCAATGACGGATCTTTTTCAACCTCTCTAAATGCCTTTTCGAATGTTTCAGATGCGTTTTTATAATTCTCTTTAATCTTATTGCGAAATGTCGGAATCGAAGGTATATAATCTGGCGTTTCTATCCCCATGTCGATGGCGACTTTCAGAAGCAGTTCTCCAGGCATGTTGCATAAGGTAGAATATAACGATATCTGTTTTCCATCTTTATCCTTGAATTCAATGGAGAAGTTTTCCCAGTAATCTTCAGTCTCATGCCATTGTTCAATGTAGGCAAGAACTCGATCATAGGAGCTATATTCATTCCACAAAACTTCATTTACTTTTTCAGCAAGACTCAATTTGTATCTCGGCGAAATATTATCCATATTTTGTGTTACGTTCAATGTTATCAATCTGAGCGAAGCCGAGAACGACCTCTTCAGGTGAGGTTCATATCAGTCGCCACATCGTAAAATGCACCGTTTTACCACTTCGCAGTTTTTGTTCTATTCAGTGTGATTCCATCAGAGAAATACCTCTAAGACTAATCATCGCACCACAATGTTCTGAACATTGGCCACACTTCTCCTTTAGGCAGTGGTGTCAGTTTTGCAAAATGACACTTTTGATAAAATCCTAGAGCGCTATGACGACGTGTGTGATACGCCTTTACAGTTAGGAATACACATCCAGCCAATGTCTGACGTCTGGCGTATTCAGCAATTTCATCAACAATCGCTTTTCCTAAGTTTTTGTGCTGAAAATCTTTTCTAACTACCAAATAAGCGATTTCCAATGCCGGATAAACAGACTTGTTTTCAAATTCAATTCTAGAGTTTTCCACTACATTTGGCCACCAAGTTTCGGAAAATCCGCTATTCATATCATCAAAGTCGTCGGTTTCCAGAACTATCGAGTCAAATGCCAATGCGAATATAGCTACAATATTCCTTCTCCTGTTTTTAGTTGAAACAGCATAAGCCGAGCAATAGTGATTCTTTGAATACACTTCCAATCCAGAATGGATAAAGTCATCCAATGACTGTATTCCACAAGAAAAAGACTCCAGTAACTCAAAGTCTGTAATTAATGATACTTCGTACTCCTCTTCCATACCACACGCCACAAATTAAACCATCATTTCCAATCGAAATGATATTTCATTTTTTCAGAGTCTTGTTTCGGAGACACACGTTTAGAATATGCAACGAAAGAAGCCTTTGCCGCTTTTCTTACTGTTGCAGCAAATTTACCAGTCACGATAACTTTATGTTCATTTATTCCCAACATGTCATCAAGTTCTTTACGCAAAGATATTCATAAATTACAATATTCCAAAAGTTTATGAAAACTTTCACTATTTCTCCCCATAATACCGTCCATACCACTCCGCGAACTTTCTTAGTCCCTCTCTAAGCGGTGTACTCGGTTTGAACCCGAAGTCCTGCTCGAGCGGTGTGGTGTCTGCATAAGTCACTGGGACATCGCCTGGCTGCATCGGGACGAGTTCCTTGTGGGCCTCGAAATCGTAGTCGGACGGCAGGACGCCGGCACGAACCAGTTCCTCCTGGAGAATCGTCACGAAGTCCAGAAGATTCTCCGGGGAGTTGTTGCCGATGTTATACACCTTGTACGGCGGAATCGGAAGTCCGTCCTCACCGTTCTGCTTCTCCGGGGCATGTCGCATGACACGGACAACTCCCTCCACGATGTCATCGACATAGGTAAAGTCGCGTTTGCAGTTTCCGTAGTTGAAGATCTGGATGGTCTTGCCTTCACGGAGTTTGTTGGTGAAGCCGAAATATGCCATGTCGGGACGGCCGGCAGGACCATAGACCGTAAAGAAACGCAGACCTGTGGACGGGATATTGTAGAGCTTCGAATAGGCATGGGCCATGAGCTCGTTGCTCTTCTTGGTCGCGGCATAGAGGCTCACTGGATTGTCCACCTTGTCATCAGTCGAATACGGCACTTTCTTATTGCTGCCGTAAACTGATGAAGATGAAGCATACACGAGATGCTCCACCTCATGATGGCGGCAGGCTTCCAGGATATTGTAGAAGCCTATGAGATTGCTCTGGATATAGGCGTCCGGATTCGTTATGGAATAACGGACACCGGCCTGCGCGGCAAGATTGACCACTACGGAAATCCGGTTGTCATTGAAAATTTTCTCCACTGCATCCTTGTCCGCAATCGACGCGTGGACGAATGTCCAGTCTCGGCCGAGGGCCTCGATCTCGCGCAAGCGCTCGTACTTTATATTGACGTCGTAATAATCGGTGATACTGTCGATACCGATGACGCGGATATTGTCAATGTCTCTGAAAAGTCGCTTGACGAGGTTGCTGCCGATGAAGCCGGCGGCACCGGTCACGAGGACAGTCTTGCCTTCGAGAGATACGTTATATTCGACCATAATTAATCTCTCCTGAAAATATCACGTGTGTAAACCTTGGAGAGGACATCGTCGAGGCAGGTGTCATAGCGGTTGGCGATGATGGCATTGGACTGGGCCTTGAACTTGTCGAGGTCATTGACCACAATACTGCCGAAGAATGATGAACCGTCTTCGAGTGTAGGCTCGTAGATGACGACCTCTGCGCCCTTGGCCTTGATGCGCTTCATGATGCCCTGGATGGCAGACTGGCGGAAGTTGTCTGAGTTCGACTTCATGGTCAGACGATAGACTCCGATGACGCAGCGTTTCTCCTGGGTGCTGTCCCACTGGCTGTTGCTGTTATAGTAGCCTGCCTTCGTAAGTACCTGGTCTGCAATGAAATCCTTTCTCGTACTATTGGAATCCACGATGGCCTGAATAAGGTTCTCAGGCACGTCGTTGTAGTTCGCGAGAAGCTGCTTGGTATCCTTCGGAAGGCAGTATCCGCCGTAGCCGAAAGACGGGTTGTTGTAATGTGTGCCGATACGCGGGTCGAGACATACGCCGTCGATAATCGACTTGGTGTCAAGACCTTTCATCTCGGCATAGGTGTCGAGTTCATTGAAGTAGCTTACTCTCAGTGCCAGATATGTGTTAGCGAAGAGTTTTACTGCCTCTGCCTCGGTAGTTCCCATGAAGAGGACCTCGACGTCTTCTTTGATGGCGCCTTCTTTTATGATCTGGGCGAACTTGTGTGCAGCCTCCTCGAGTCTTGCGTCCTCGTGGTCATAACCGGCAATGATACGGCTCGGATAGAGGTTGTCATACAATGCCTTGGATTCGCGGAGGAACTCAGGGGCGAAAATGATATTAGGCTTTACCACCTTGCCGTCAGCACCGGTGTGTGCATATTTCTCGCGTACTGAAGCGGTATAGCCTACAGGGACGGTAGATTTGATGACCATCACTGCCTCAGGATTTACATTCATGACGAGTTCGATGACCTCTTCCACGTGTGATGTGTCGAAGAAGTTCTTCTTGCTGTCATAGTTGGTCGGTGCTGCAATGACCACGAAATCAGCATCCCTGTATGCCTCTGCGCCGTCGAGTGTGGCGGTCAGGTCCAACGGTTTCTCTGCCAGATACTTCTCAATGTATTCGTCCTGAATAGGAGAAATTCTATTGTTGATTTTCTCCACTTTTTCAGGTATGACATCTACTGCTGTTACTTTGTGATGCTGAGAAAGCAATGTTGCGATGCTGAGTCCGACATATCCTGTGCCGGCCACAGCCACTTTAATTTCCTTAATATCTTTCATTTTTCAGTAATTTTTGTCAATGTTAGTTTGTCTGGGCATCGGCCGGCTTCTTGTCAAGTATCTCGTACTTGCTCTGGCGGCTCTTGTACTCCGGTACGATTTCCTTCATGACCTTGACGATAGCCATATCGTCGAATGTCTTGGAGACTTCCATAAGGCGGCGCTCGTTTTCGCATGCGGTAGCATAGTCGTATTCACGAACTTTGGCCACCATGATTTTAGGATTGACAGTAGGGAGAGTGCCCTCCTTGTCATTGAGAACTTCCTCATAGAGTTTTTCGCCGTCGCGAAGTCCGGTGAATTCGATTTCGACATTCCTCGCGCCTGAGAGCGAGATCATTCGCTTTGCGAGGTCAACTATCTTGACCGGCTGGCCCATGTCGAATACGAAGATTTCTCCGCCCTTGCCCATAGTTCCTGCTTCGAGGACGAGTTTGCAGGCTTCAGGGATCAACATGAAGTAGCGGATGATGTCAGGGTGTGTCACTGTAACAGGTCCGCCTGCACGAATCTGCTCCTTGAAGATAGGGATAACACTGCCATTGGAACCGAGGACGTTACCGAATCTTGTGGTGACGAACTGGGTTATGCCCTGTACCTTGCCCTCAGCGATAGCCTGGTTCAGGCTCTGGCAATAGATTTCGCAGATTCGCTTGCTGCAGCCCATGACATTGGTCGGATTCACGGCCTTGTCGGTGGATATCATCACGAATTTCTTGGTGCCGTATTTCACGGCGAGGTCCGCGATGGCGCGGGTACCGTAGATGTTGTTCTGGACCGCGATTGCCGGGTCGTCCTCCATCATTGGCACGTGTTTGTATGCTGCTGCGTGGAATACGTATTCCGGTTTGTAGGCCGCGAAAATGCGCTCCATGTGTTCTTTATTGGTGATGCTGGTGACGATGGTCCTGTTGCTGATGTGTCCGAAATCGTGGGCCATCATCATTCGGATATTGTGCATCGGGGTCTCCGCCTGGTCGATGAGGGTCATTTCGGAAGGGTTGAATTTGGCTACCTGACGGACCATTTCGGAACCGATGGATCCTGCCGCTCCGGTTATGAGGATGCGTTTTCCTGTCAGGAGCTTGCCGATGGCGTTCATGTCCACTTCGATTTTCTCTCGTGGCAAAAGGTCTTCGATGTCCACCGGACGGAGGTTCTGGTGTGTGAGGTTTTCTTCTTTTCCGTCCCATTCCTCGCCGTTGTTCATCATCATGATGGTGATTCCGGCTGAGATGAACTCGTCCACCATTTCGGCATCGTTACGGAACTTCTCGGTTTTCAACGGGGATACAAGTAAGGCTTTGACGCCTTCTCGTCTGAGTTTCTCGGCGAGTCCCCGTTCGTTCAGGAATACCGGCTTGCCCATGAGATATGAGCCTTTCATTTCTTTTCCATCGGAAATGAAGGCCTGGAGGGAATATTTCTTGTCCTTGACAGCTGTTATGCTCTTGGCAATGCTGATGCCGCCGGCTTTGGTACCGTAGATGGCTACAGGTGTGGCGTTGTCTAGATTGAATGAGTCGAAGAGGCGTTTCACGACCACGCGTTCAACCCACAGGAAGAGTGAGCTGCCTACGAAGATTATGAATACGGTCTGCAGGTCCGGTACCATGATGGTATGTTGCTCAGGCCAACTCCCGTTTATGACGAGTCCGAGAAGGTAGCATGCGACGGAGCCGGACAATGAGGCCATCATGACGCGCTGCAGGTCCACGAATGATGAGTATCTGACAATGCCTGAGTATGTGTGAAGGAGTCTGAATGCAATGATGAATGGCACGAGCCCGACCATGAGCCCGAATGTAATCTGCCAGAAACTGTCCACAAAGATGTCACCGCCTTTGTCAATGTAGTAGCCGACGTAGCCGGAGAATGCGACTATCGCGCAGTCTATCAACAAAATGCAGAGGTGTGGCAGTGCTTTTTTGGTAAAATACCAGTTTGAGATTCTTTGAAGTATCATATTGTCAGTTTATTTCATAATGAATATAAGTTTCGCTCTTGCGAAACACAACTTTTGGAGCCCGCGAGGGCGAGGGTAAGTCCTTTCCCCGAGGGGAGGGATTTAGGGTGGGAGTAACGTGCACAAAAAAGTGCGTGGGCCTTACAGCCTCCGTGCTAGAATAGGACCTCCAATTCACGCAAGCAATCAGCAAGTCGATAACTAGCGAGATTTAAGCAATGAATAAATATCCGTGTCTCAACATTTGTGAATCCAGATTTGTTTCGAGATCTTGTCTCGTCCGTTCAGGTAAATGTTTGTTGTCCAGGATGGTCAATGCAGTTTTGTATGCTTTGTTCCCTGCCTTTTTCACGGGGGTCAGGTCAATGCTTTTCTTCTTGTAAATGTTTGTAAACCAATAGCCTATTTCTTCGAGGAGAAAGGTCAATATCTCTGAGGCGTCGGCCAAGTTGCCGGCCTGTATGAGTCGCCGGGCACGTTCTGTCCAGAGTTCAATGTTGGTCGTGATGACGAGGATGTCATTGAAAGTCTCCGGGGTGAAGAAGGCGGTATCGACTTTCTGTTGTATAGGAGTCAGGAGCCGCGGGTCTGGGTCTGGCATGGCTGTCCGTGGTTTTTTGCCTGAGGCTGGCCTGAGTTCCTCGCAGGTGTTCCTGTCGGAGTCCGGAGGCTGGAGCGCCACGTCGGCATTGACATTGACCTCAATCCTTTCGCGCAAGCGTCGTTGTTCCGCTTGTCGCAGGGCGCGTTGCCTGATGTTGACGGCGCGCGCGACTTCCTCGACTTTTTCGAAGTTTTCCTTGTGGACGCCGCCGATGGCGACTGTCATATCGCCGACGCCGATGACGAGTTTCCGGTCCCTGTCAATGCGGATGATGTATCCTTGCAGTCCGGCTAGCGGACCGGTCATGATTTCGACGAGGGTGTTGCCTTCGGCATAGTGTGTCAACGGGTTGACGAGGAATCGTATTCGTGAGGGGTCGGTGCCTGCGATTCTCATGAACGGCTGCATGACGCTGTCGGGGATGACCGCGGCCTTGCGTGTGCTGCAATCGTTCACAAGGTGGTACTGCGGGAACCGTTCCCAAAGATATTTCTTGATGACTTTGGTCTTGCCCTGGATGAAGATGAGGCCCGAGATTGTCGGTCGGCCTTCGGTGGTGCCATTACTGGCTTCCATGTCTTGGGCACTGCCGTTCGGTTTGCCTTTCTCGGACTTTCCCGATGCGTCTGTAATTATCGTGCGATGGATGAATGTCCTGAATCCGCCTTCAGTCTCAGCTTTCAACGAAAAATATTCGGCGTCCCGTTTTCGGATGAAAAGATAGCTCCACGGCACCGGGGCCTGACTCCGGTCGCGAGTCGGTTTCATAACCGTGCTCGCAGGCGTTTCCATGTCTGTTTCCCCAAAGTTTTTCATATCCGCCTCATGGGACAGATCACCCAACTCATTACCGGGCAGTTCCTTCAGCGGACCGTCAGGGTGCACCAATAATCTTGGACAGGACTCGCCCTGTTCAATAGCACTGATGCCACTCAGAGTTTTTTCGTCGTTTGCCACATTTGTGGTCGCGATTTTCTGCTCCTCGGCTATAGACTGACCAATTGAACTATCCAGTTGCCTCATTGACAATCTATTTTATGTCTCTACCTCCGGCCACTTCAATTCCAGACGGTTTCGAAGTTCTACTTTCTATCAGTTTTCTCATACCATCCTCTCCTATCGAAATAATCGCCTTCGATTTAACAATAATAATCACCGTTTGCCTAACTCACTGTGTGAGATTGACAAACCCGGTTGCGAAGGTAGTCAAAATATGTCACATAACCTAACATTTCAGCGCGTGAAAATGGTTCATTTCTGGTTCATTTAGATTTCATGTTTAGCGCCTGCAGTCCAGGCATTTGCCCCCCCCCGACTGTTATATTATTGATTACCAATGCTTTAGCAACACAGCTTCCAACTTTTTTGAATAATTAGCACGCACTTTCGACACAGCAAGGTGTCAGTTCACAAGTCAGGTCGTCCACGCCCCCTACAGATACTTCTTTACGGAAGTGGATACCATTACATCGGCCAGCTTGTCGGTGAACCTCATGCAGAGTCCTGTCAGTATCAGAGAAAATCTGAGTCATGGCATGACATCGTGAAAGGACGACGTCGCGATTCCATGCATATTACCCCTCCTGTCGGGACGGCGCCACGCTTTCGATTATAAAACATTGACACACAGATAATTACAAAACGCAGTGTGGATTTCCGGCAAAAAAAAGTTCGAAAATCCACACTAAAACAAAATGGTATCTGATTATCAAGGTGTTACAAGACCGCCCGTGGCATCGTCCCGCCACGCGTCCAGGCGCTAATAACTGCGTGCGTCGGTAACTCCGAAGACGCTCACTGCCGCCACGCCCCCTACAGATATTTCTTTACGGAAGCGGGTACCATAACGTCGGCCAACTTGTCGGTGAACCTCATGCAGAGTCCTGTCAGGAGGGCTGACATGATGGTGCCTTCACGGATCACGTTCTCGGAACCGTTGCCCAGCAAATTGCCGAAAGCGAACCAGGCGATGGCGGCTGCAGCGACTACCAGGAAGATATCGAAAGCTATTTTGACATTACGGAACTTGACATTGAGGACATCGGCCAGGGCGGCATTGGTCATCTCTCCGGCTAGCATCCAGGCATTTCCCTTGACTTCGAGACTGATACCGAGGGCGGTCACAACGATAGAGATGCACATGAGAACCAGCTGCATGAGATACGAACCGGCATTGACCCAGTCGAAAGCCCAGATTGCGCAGTCGGTGAGGACTCCGAAAACTACGGCTGCAGGAATCTGCATGAGATGCTCGAGCTTGAACTTGCTGCGCAGGAGGCAGAGCTGGAACAGGATGAAAATCAAGTGCATAAGCATCGTGTACTGGCCGACTGTTCCGATTGTGAAGGAGCCGATATTGAAGGATCCGGCCAATGATACCACGTATGGAGGACACGAGATAGGAGCCGTGCCGAGATCAGATTTGATAGAAAGTGCAACACCGATGGCGACCAGGATGAGGCCGAGTGTGCCTGTGCCGTAGCGTGCGGCACCGGATTTTATTGAATTAACCATTATTTTGTACTGTTTAACGAATTGTGCGGAAACACCGCAGATTTAAAATAAGCGGGCAAATATCGCATAAATTTATTAACTTCGCAAATTGGATTGGAAACTACAGCTGGGAGGCCCGGACATTACCATGAACAGGAAACCCAGGGATAAACATCCGGATGTCGATACGGAAACAAACACTGGCAACAACAGCGACACTGACGTTGACGTTGACATTGAAACAAAATATTGAAACAAACAATAAACACAGTTTATATGAAAAAAATAACTATGCTCATGGCAGTAGCTGCAATGGCGGCCAGCTGCACCGGCGGAAAACAGGCCAAAATCTCCGGCATTGACCTGTCATACCTTGACACGACAGCGTCACCGGCAACTGACTTCTACCAGTATGCGACAGGCGGATGGCAGAAAAACAATCCTTTGAAGCCTGAATACGCAAGATTCGGCTCATTCGACTACCTCAATGACAACAACGAGGACCGACTGAACCAGCTCTTCAAGGAAATGACCCAGATGACCGCAGAAAAGGGCTCTGTAGAACAGAAGATTTCAGACATCTACAAGATGGGACTTGATTCCACAAGGCTGAACGCTGAAGGATTCGCTCCTGTGAAGAAATACCTTGACGAGGTTTATGCAATCCAGGACAAGAGCGAACTCGCAAAACTCGTTGCTGAACTCCACCAGAACGGCGAGGCTCCATTCTTCGGAACATTCGTGATGTCAGACCTGATGGACAGCGACAACCAGATACTCTACGTAGGCCAGGACGGACTCGGAATCGGCGACAGAGACTACTACACTGACCCTGCCAATGCCGAAATCAAGAAAGGCTACAAGAACTTCCTCACCAAGATCTTCACACTAGCAGGTGTTGAAAACCCTGAGAAGGCAGCCACAAACGCACTCGGTGTAGAGGACGAACTCGCAAACATCTCATGGACAAGCGTTCAGGAGAGAGATATGGAAAAACTCTATAACCCTATCTCCACAGCAGAGTTCGAGGCCAAGTACCCTGGCTTCGACTTCAAGACCTACTTCGCAGCGATGAACATTCCTGACCAGGAGCACATGAACGTGAACGAGCCTTCATTCTTCGAAGGATTCAGCAAACTCATCGAAAAGACCGACCTCAATGTCCTGAAGGACTACGTGGCAGGCAGACTCATCAGCGGTTCATGCGGCTCTACAAGCGACGACTTCTACAAGGCATCATTCGACTTCTTCGGAACACAGATGTCAGGCGTCACCGAACCTAAACCACGCTGGAAGAGGGCAATGCGCGTTCCTAACAGCATCCTCGGAGAGGCAGTCGGCAAGATGTACGTTGCAAAATACTTCCCTGAGTCATCCAAGAAGAGAATGGTCGAGATGGTCAAGAACCTCCAGGTAGCCCTCGGACAGCACATTGACGAGCTCGACTGGATGAGCGACACCACAAAGGCAAAGGCTCACGAGAAGCTCGACGCATTCACCGTGAAGGTAGGATACCCTGACAAGTGGAAAGACTACTCATCGCTTGACATTGACCCTGCCCTTTCTTACTACGAGAACCTCCGCGCAGCCAGCAGGTGGTACACCGCCGACAACCTCAGCAAACTCGGCAAACCGACAGACAAAGAGGAGTGGGGCATGTCTCCGCAGACTGTCAATGCCTACTATAACCCATCTACCAATGAAATCTGCTTCCCTGCAGCCATCCTCCAGCCGCCATTCTTCAACCCTGAGGCTGACGACGCGATGAACTACGGCGCAATCGGAGTCGTAATCGGACACGAGATGTCACACGGCTTCGACGACCAGGGACGCCTCTTCGACAAGGACGGCAACATGATTTCATGGTGGACAAAGGAAGATGCGGATAAGTTCAATGCCAAAGCAGCGATCCTCATCAAGCAGTTCGACGAAGTCGAGATTCTCCCGGGCCTCATGGCAAACGGCAAACTCACTGTAGGTGAGAACATTGGCGACCACGGCGGAATCAGCATCGCATACTCCGCACTTAAGAACGCGACCAACGGCGAGAACACCGTCATGGACGGCTTCACCACCGACCAGAGATTCTTCCTCGCATACGCGGCAGTATGGGCCCAGAACATCCGCGACGCGGAAAAGGCACGCCTGACCAAACTCGACGTACACTCGCTCGCAGTGAACAGGGTCAATGTTTCCCTGCGTAACTTCCAGCAGTTCTTCGACGCGTTCGGAATCAAGGAAGGAGACAAGATGTATCGCCCTGAAAGCGAAAGAGTACACATCTGGTAGTGAACGCTTCTGCATTCATAGCCAGGAAATTACGTTTCCAAGGAAGGATAGCGGTGGCCACCATAGCCATCGCCTCCTTCATTATAATACTTGCGGTTGCCGTGTCAGCGGGATTCAGAAAAGAACTTCGCGGCGGAATCGCATCAATATCCGGGGATATCAGACTGACGTCCCCGGATTTGAATTATATAAACGAGTCAAGCCCGATAAGAAGCGACGCATCATACATGCCGTCACTCGACTCATTGACAGGCATCGACCGAATCACACCCGCCGTTTACCGCGCGGGCATCATCAAATCCGACACCGACATCCAAGGCGTCCTTTTCAAGGGCATTCCAGGAGGCGGCGACAGCCTGAAAGTATCGATTCCACGCAGATTATCATCTATGCTGGGACTGAAAGAGGGCGATTCAATGCTGACTTACTTTGTCGGCAAATCAGTGAAAGCCAGGAAATTCCGCATCGCATCCATCTACGATGATATCCTCGGAAGCGATGACAGGCTGATAGTTTACGCAGGCATTGAAGACCTGCAACGCGTGAATGGATGGGACCCGAATGAGGTATCCGCTATCGAAATCACTCTGGACGACAAATTGCGCTCCGCGGAAATGATGCGCGAAATGACTCAGGAAGTCGGAGCAAGAGTACTTTTCAACACCCCGGAAGACGAGAGCACCGTCGTGGCCTCATCGGCATTGAACATGTATCCGGAGATTTTCTCATGGCTCGAGCTGATCGATTTCAATGTCCTTTTCATTCTGATACTCATGACGATAGTGGCGGGGTTCAACATGATTTCCTCCCTCCTGATAATGCTTTTCAGAAACATCTCCACCATCGGAATCCTGAAATCAATGGGTATGACGGACAGGTCCATCGCGTCGGTTTTCCTTCGCGTGGCCTCGTCAGTCGTTCTCAAGGGAATGCTGGCAGGCAACGCCCTCGCCCTCCTTTTCTGCTTCATCCAGAGCCGCACCCACATAATCGGACTGAACCCTGAAAACTACTTCGTATCCTTCGTTCCGGTCAGCATTGACCTTGTCAATGTCATTGCGGCGGATGTTATTTCTTATCTTGTGATAATGCTGCTGCTCCTTTTGCCGTGTCTTTTCGTGTCGGGTGTGGATCCGGCTTCGACGGTGCGGGCGCGCTAGAAGATTTTCTGCCGGACAGGGCGGAGAACAAGTCGTAAAGAGAGGTCATTTTTTCTACGTAACTGATTGTCTCATAGCCTTTGAACTTACCCAGTTTCACGGTATCGGCATCCAGAATCGAATCTTCCCTCATGTCAGGAATAATCGCGACAATGTCATTCCATGTGTGATGTGGAGCTCCGATGGAAGCCGCATAGTTTATGCAATCCTTTATACGTCCCTCCCCTGCATTGTAGGCTGCCAGGGTGAACTTGGACAGTTCCGTTTTATCTTTGGTATAATGCGAGAACATCCGCTGGAGAAGTTTCAGATATTTCACAGCGGCGCGTATATTCTCCTCAGGGTCAAGCAGATTGTCGGCCTCGAACCGGTTCGCGGTGCGCGGCATCATCTGCATGAGACCTACCGCTCCCCTTCGGGAATGGGCCTCGATACGGAACTGTGATTCGTGCCAGATCAATGCCGTGAGCATTTCCCTTTCCCATCCCAGTTCTGCGGAATATTTACGAATCAGGTCGTCGTAAGGGCTCAGCGTATTGTACTTCCAGCCCTCGCGGTATCTCCTGTGCGGTTCGTATCCCGGCTTGAACCTGCTGGCAAGCTTGGCATGTTCGTCCGTAATGCAAAATCTTGACAGCCAGAGGTTTACTTCTTTGTGCGCGGCTATCATACTGCCATTGACAATCCAGGCCGAGCTGTCAGCGAGAGGCACCGACGCATAGTAATCCTGGTCATAGACCAATGAATCTGAGTACGGCACCACGACGATGTCCACGGCGCCTGTCTCCAGCGAATCCAGCCAGGTCTCGTCCGCCAGAAATATGTCGGATTCCTTGTCGATCTGCCATGAGAACAGGCTGAGCATCTCGTAGTTGTAACCGACGGAATACCTCATTCCCTTTCCTCCCGTGGCCGCTATGGCGCAGCGGAGTCTGTCCCCCTCGAACTCCCCTCTTTGTGAGATTGACTTTTGCAGAATCGGTACTCCAAGTATGATAGCTACTGGAGGTACGAGGTACTTCAGAATTATTCTAAGTTTGTCCGGTATCATACACATGCCGGTTTTTGTTATTAATTAAAATGAGCCGCCGAATCCGCCGCCACGGTTAAGTCCGCCGCTTCTTCCGCCTCCTCCGAATCCTGACATCATTCCGCCTTCCGATGATCCTCCGGATGAGGATGAGCTGCCGCCTCCCAATGATCCTGAGGCACTTACAGCTTTATTTCTGGATGGCTGCATATAGAATGGCCAGAAAATTCCGAATTTTATGGCTCTCTGTGGTCTGATATATCCGTGGGCGCTGAAATAGTCGGCCTTGTCCATTGGCCAGCCCATTCCGACATTGACAAATTTAACGAAGATGCAAGCCCTCTTCCACTGGATATTCACGAAGGCGTCGATGTACGGGCAATTGCCGTATTTCTCTTCTTTCTGGTTGTAGAACATGCCGAGTGCAGGGCTGTAGCCTGGCTCGTACCACTTGGTGGTATAGGTAACATTGGCACCTAACTGCATCTGCATCACGTTCTTGACGACATTGAACTGCCAGTACCATCTGGAGTTGACGGCAAGCATCGGCACAGGTATCACGTCTTCATCAGATGAGACCTGGAAGAGCAGCCTGTTGTCGAAATGGAGTCCCCACAACTTGAAATTCTTGTTCAGGCCAATGTTGAGAACGCTGACTGCGCTCCCGTGCTGGGCAGCCATCGCCTCACCATTGTAATACACATGGTTCTTCATGAGGGTCCAGCCTGCGTCGATGCCCAGTTTCCAATGAGGAACGGTTATCGCTCCTGAAACTTCAGTCCTGGATATCTTCTTGAAGTTGTTGTCCCACTTGTAGTGGTTCGAGTAATAATGCTGCTGGTAGTATTCCGGCTCGTCGAGTGAGGTTCCGAAATGGACATTGAAAGACATCGGGCTCTTGCGGTGGCGGCGGAACGGATACAGATTGAAACCTACATTGGCATTGACCCCAAGGTCGTTGATTTCCTTTCCGAGGAAGGTGTAGTTCGCGTCGGCGTTCCAATGGAAGTAGTTGCGGAACTGACCTTTCGCGCCGCCGTAGATGTAGGCGGAGTTCCAGACGGTGTTGCCGCCCTTCGTTTTCAGGTAGCTGTCCGGCGTGAACATGTAGTAGTTCAGGAGTTTGTCGCCGATTCCGACGTTGATGGACGAAACGATGGCGTCCGTGGCCCAAGGCTGGAGTTTCAGGAACACCTTGTTCTCGAATTTCATGACTCGCAGCGAGTCGGAAGTCGCGTTTGGATTCAGATAGAACTTGTTGTGATACAGTTCTTTAGCATCAGTATCGTTCACTCCTATCTTGTCTTTGTATATCTTTCGATAGACTGAGTATTCGCTGGTGTGCCCGATGAACGCGGTTGTAATATCCGTGTCAAGGGTGTCTGCAGCGGCTTTTTCATCGCGCATCTGCTGGTTTTCGGCCAGCATGTCCTCCATCTTCATGATTGCCAGACTGTCCCCTGTCGCGAGGACGCTGTCCCTGTACATATTCTCGCGTTTCAGGACCTTGCGCTCCTGCATTTTGCGGATGAATGTGAACGGAATCCTGTATGTCTGGTCCAGGAAAATGGTGTTTTTCTTTATCAATGTCGATGCGTCTTTCAGTCTGACATCGATTTCCCGGGAGCCCACGGTAGTGTCTCTGATCCAGAAATTGTCAATGATACCTCCGTTTTCGCCGCGGGACATCTTGTTGTATATGTATCCGGCGTGCATGAGGTACCGCCGGCCCATGTAGTTAGTGGATGCGACGAATGTCCTGTTGTCTGTCTTTTCGTTTTCGAGCATACCGTTGGAGCCGAAGCGGTCGTACTCCAATGTGAAGTTCAATGACGGGAAGATGTTCTGTGTCGTCATGATGTGCAGTTCATCTTCCTCTCTCTCGGCATTGGCGAAAAGTGTTCCCCAGTAAGCCAGTTCCGTGTACGGGGTCTTGGTGTTATACATCGGAAGCGTGTACGGGCTATATGTATAGCTTTCGTACGGGCCGTAGAATGAGACGCCTTCTTTGTTCGCTCTCTTGGTGAAGTCATAAGTCTGGACAGCTGAACCGATGGTTCCAAGATATGAGACATTGACATTATCCCTGAAGAACGGATAGTCGTTGTACCAATAGTTGTACGAGGTATCCAAGTCCTTGAGTTTCAAATCATTGAAGTATTCGTCTTTCTTCCATGTAAGGATGCGTTTGTAGAACATGGAGTCCGGCACGGCGAATGTCTCGAGGATTCTCGGGGTATTTTCCCTGATGCTGTCCCGTATGGCGATGAGGCTGTCTTTTGCTGACAGCAAGCTGTCGATCTTATGCTGGCGAACCTTCATTTTCTGTTCGAAGTCGTATTTCTTCCGGGCGGCCTTGTCCAATGACGCATACCAGGCATTGAATTTTCTTATCGCAGTTTCGATGGAGTCCAGCCGATAAAGAGAATCCAACCTCGGCCAGTCAAGGCTGTCGCCGGCTTTTTTCAATGAGTCTCTGACGATTACGTGTGTCAATGAGTCTTTGATGGCGACGTAGTACTTATATCTGAACGGGTCCGTAAATCTCAATGAGTCAGGAACTTTCATTGTATCTCTGGCAGTCACGGCGACCTCTGCGCTGTCCTCCAGAAGGAAGTCCGACAGAGAATCTGCAATTACCCTGTCATATTCGGACCTGAATTTGGTATATATATTATTATGGTATATGACGGTGTCCGTCACCGGCTCCGGGCGACTCCAGAATCGTCCCCACATGTCTGCGGTCCTGGAATAATCCGACGCGAAGCTCTGCACGGCCACAATCCCGACCACAAGCGCCGGGAACCATATTTTGGATATTTTAGACAAAATGCGTTTCATACAATCTACAAAGATAATAATTTACAATCAAAAAATAATCCGCCTGCAAAGTCGTTCCCGATTTGCAGGCATAATTTTTCTTGGACAGCAGATGCGGAATTGTCACGACAAATCATTAATTTTATAGGAGAATAAGTTTTGGACAGATATCAGTGAAATAACTGCTGTCGTTGTACATAACTACGAACAAACTATAAAGATTGGAACCACCATGGCTAAAGAAGAGAATAACATATCTGTAGTCCTCCATGAGGACTGCGATTACAGGGACTGGCTTGTAGAGTTGAAAGAAAGATTCTATAGCCATCGTCTCAAGGCGGCATGCGCCACAAACAACTACCTGTTGGATTTCTACTGGAAACTGGGAAGGGACATTGAAGCCAAACAGTATGCAAATACCTATGGCTCAGATTTCTACAAAAATCTGAGTAAAGACTTGCAAGACGAAATGCCCGGCGCAAAGGGATTCTCGCCAACAAATCTGAAGTACATGAACTATTTCTATAAACTCTATTCTCCACTTTTTGCGAATCGTCTACAAGCTGTTGACGATTTTGAAGAGGACATGTACATTACGGACATTCAACATGTTACAGAGCTGTCCGGAAATCGTCTACGCGGTGTAGACGATTTCAAAGTTCTTCTTTCCATTCCGTGGTTTCATCACCAGCGAATAATAGACAAATGCAAGGGCAACATGGACAAAGCTCTGTTCTTTGTCAGAAAGACATGGGAAAACAACTGGGGACGTGACGCTCTACTAAACTGGCTATGTACCGACTTGTATGAGCGGGACGGCAAAGCAATAACGAATTTCGATACCACGCTTCCCTCTATACAAAGTGACTTGGCGCAACAGATAACAAAAGACCCGTATCAATTTGACTTTCTAAGTCTTAGGGAGAAGTTTGACGAGCGGGATATTGAGGATGAACTTGTGAATAACGTAACTAGATTTCTATTGGAACTTGGCAAAGGGTTCTCGTATATTGGCAGACAATTCCGTCTGGAAGTGGGCCAGCAGGAGTTCTTCCCCGATTTGCTGTTTTACAACGCCCACCTTCACGCATATGTAGTAATTGAATTGTTATGTTGTGCACAACATAACACCTCTTATGCTGCGTAGATAATTATGTTGTGTAGCAACATGAAATAGTTGAAA